>ULPZ01078833.1_pt1 | contig 144611 bp, 127 predicted proteins | sample 1953991 | NCBI WGS metagenome assembly ULPZ01 (sample SAMEA4835642, study PRJEB28245) | human gut metagenome | biome: gut microbiome; material: fecal sample | place: Denmark | collected 2008
AAAGATTTTTCAGAAATCCTACTGATCTGCGTCAATTTTTTCGTCACAGTTCACGGATTCATTTGTTTTACGAGGCAAAATGCCTATTTGATTTTTCTATCATAAGAAATATTATGAGCATACATCGATTGGTGGCATAGGAAGGTTTCTTTTATGAATTAATCTTCTGGAAATCCACGGTACCCTGCATCCAGATAACGCCCTTGAAACGGCGTCCGATCATTGGCTCGCCGACCAGAGAACTCCGATTGATGGCAATGGTCAGAATAATGTCATTGCAGGAAATCAGTAATTCATAAATATCCTCGCCGGAATATTGATTTTTGACACAGCTCCAGTTGATGATCGTTCCAAGGATCTGATAATTGTCAGATTCGGAGCCGTATGGGATAAAGCTTGTCTCGACAAGACTGTACAGATCCTCTGTGCGGATTCGGCGATTGATCTGTGAGGACAGATCAATCTCGTCCACGGCAAGACTGTCGATGGCATCCTGATCACCGGACTTTGCCATGGCGATGAGCTGATTACGCATACGTGTGCGGTATGACTTACGTTTTCGGGTATCCTCGTTATTCTCGACGCCGAGAAGAATCGTGCCCTCCAGCGCGAGCCCGGAAAGGTAAGTTCTTGCTTTATGCGGCGTGTTGTCGCTGCAGTTAAGCATCAGATAATCCACGGCATTCTGCAGATAAAAGATCATTGAAATACCAAGACGGATATCATCGCACATGCCGGTAAAGGCATCGGTATCCACGCGCTTGTTCACCGTGATATCGGAATTAGTGGACAGAAGCGTTCCTTTCAGATAAGGAAAATGATGTTCAATATGAAAAAAACCTTTCTCATCATACTCTCCACGGACAACAATGCCGGCGTGGCTGGCAAATTCTTTGGTAAATTCTGTATATATATGATTCTTTGATAAAGCGATCTTTTTCGTCTGATCCGGTTCATTCATGATGATTCCAAGCAGCTTATCCATGTCCTGCCTGGTATTGATGTGACTGAAACCGATGGAACGTAAAAAACGATGCATGGGATCACCTCCTTTTTTTAAACAATAATCATTCTACTACGGGGTATGCGAAGAATCAAGGAAAATGTTGCTATTGGCGGGGATTTCATATATAATTTAAGGAAGTATGTGTAAATGCAGATTCCGATGGAATATGGAGGATTATCATGAGCAAAGTTGCAGTTATGACAGATAGCAATAGTGGAATTACACAGATTGAGGCAAAGGAAATGGGGATCGCCGTTCTGCCGATGCCGTTTATCATTGACGATAAGATTTATTATGAGGATATCAGTCTGACACAGGAGGAGTTTTATGAGAAGCTGGCACAGAATGCCACGGTTTCCACATCACAGCCTTCCGTGGAGGATGTCACAAAGTATTGGGATAAGGCACTTGAGGATGCCGATGAGGTTGTATATATCCCGATGTCGAGCGGATTGTCAGGTTCCTGTTCCACAGCACAGATGCTTTCACAGGATTATGATGGCAGAGTGCAGGTAGTTGACAACCAGAGAATTTCCGTTACACAGCGTCAGTCCGCGATGGATGCCATAGAGCTTGCAGAGCGCGGCATGAATGCAGCACAGATCAAGGCACTTCTCGAGCAGGAGAAAATGCAGTCAAGTATCTATATTATGTTAGATACTCTGACGTATCTGAAAAAGGGCGGAAGAATTACGCCGGCAGCAGCGGCTCTTGGAACAGCACTTCGTTTAAAGCCGGTGCTTCAGATCCAGGGAGAGAAGTTAGATGCTTTTACGATTGCCCGCACCAAGAAGCAGGGGGTATCCAAAATGATCGCAGCGATGGAGACAGATATTAAGGAGCGTTTCGGCGGTCTGGATAATATGGACAATATTCATATTGAGGTGGCACATACCGCCAACGAGGAAGCGGCGGCAGAGTTTGTAGAAGAGCTGCGGGAGCATTTTCGGGTAAGGGACGAGATCGTCTGCAATCCGTTGTCGCTCAGTGTATCCTGCCATATCGGACCGGGTGCATTGGCAGTTGCATGTTCAAAAGCAATTCCTAAGTAGACCTTACAGGAATGCAGGAAGAGAATGACAGAAGCATCAGAAGGAGACAGAAGGATGAATTATATTGAAGAGTTAGGGCAGAAAGCTCAGAATGCCAAGAAGAGTCTGGCGACAGCGTCCACAGGACAGAAGAACGAGATCCTGCGCTGTATCGCAGACCGGCTTTTACAGAAGCAGGAGCAGATTCTTGCAGAGAATGAAAAGGATATTGCGAACGCAAGGGAGAACGGAATTTCCGAGACGATGGTGGATCGTTTAAGACTTACTCCGGAGCGGATCAGGGGAATTGCGGATGCATGTATCCAGCTTATCAATCTGGAGGATCCGGTGGGACAGGTTATTGAGGGTTCTACCCGTCCGAACGGTATGAAGATCACCAAGATCCGTGTACCGATGGGGGTGGTCGGCATTATTTATGAGTCCCGCCCGAATGTGACGGTGGATGCGGCATCGCTTTGTATTAAGAGTGGTAACGCAGCGATCCTGCGCGGCGGCAAGGAGGCAATCTGCTCCAACAAGGTGCTGATGGATACTATGCGTGGGGCAGTGGCAGCCTGTGGTTTTCCGGAGGATATTATACAGCTTGTGGAGGATACATCCAGGGAAGTTTCCACACAGATGATGAAAGCCAACGGTCTGATCGATGTTCTGATTCCGAGAGGAGGAGCAGGACTGATCCGGGCAGTTGTCCGGAATGCGACACTTCCGGTTATCGAGACAGGAACGGGTAACTGTCATATTTATGTGGATGAGACAGCGGATCTTGCGATGGCAGTGGAGATCACTGACAACGGTAAGACGCAGAGACCGAGTGTCTGCAATGCACTTGAGACCTGTCTGGTACATAAGAGCGTGGCAGAGGCATTTCTGCCGATGCTGAAGGCAAAGCTGGATGAGCATCAGGTGGAACTCAGAGGCTGTGATAGAACGGCGCAGATTCTTGGAGACTGTGTGGTTCCGGCAATTGAGCAGGATTATGCGACAGAGTTTTTAGATTATAAGCTGGCGGTGAAAGTCGTTGATTCCGTGGATGAGGCAATCGCACACATTGCAAAGTATTCGACCGGTCATTCCGAGTGCATTGTGACCGAAAGCTACGCTAATGCCGCGAAGTTTCAGGCAGAGGTGGATTCGGCATGCGTATATGTGAATTGTTCGACTCGTTTTACCGATGGCGGTGAATTTGGACTGGGTGCGGAGATCGGCATTTCCACGCAGAAGCTTCATGCAAGAGGTCCGATGGGACTGAAGGAGTTGACCACCATGAAGTATCTGATCAGTGGAGATGGACAGATCCGGTAATAATATAGATGACAGACAGTGGATTATGAGCAGGAGGCGACATCATGAGTTTGACAGCAACACCAAATGGAGACAGAGTTCAGATAGCGATTTTTGGCAGGAGGAATGCCGGTAAATCCAGTGTGATCAATGCGGTGACAGGGCAGCAGCTTGCCATCGTATCAGATGTGAAGGGAACTACGACAGATCCGGTTTACAAGGCGATGGAGATACTGCCGATCGGACCGTGTATGTTTATTGATACGCCCGGACTGGATGATGAGGGCGCATTAGGAAGGATGCGCGTGGAGAAGGCGATTGAGGTGTTAAACCGAACGGATATCGCCATGCTTGTTCTCGATGTTTCCAGACTCACAAAGCAGGAGCTGGAGAGTGGCAGAGGAATGGGCGCTGAGGAGGAGCAGATCCTTGCGATGATCGAGGAGAAAAAGCTTCCCTATGTGATCGTATTAAATCAGGCGGACAAGCTTTCAGGGGAGGAGCTTACGCACCGCTGCCAGTGTATTATGGCTAAGAATGGAACGGTTCCGGTCTGTGCGGTAAGCACTGTCCAAAATATGGGACTCGATGCACTGAAGGATGCATTGGTGATGCTAGCACCGGATACGGATCTGAAGCTGCATATCCTGGGAGATCTTGTCGAGAAAGATGATGTCGTCTTGCTTGTTGTTCCGGTCGATTCGGCAGCCCCAAAGGGACGTCTGATCATGCCACAGCAGCAGGTTATCCGTGACCTGTTGGACAATCAGGCGGTATCGGTGGTGACGCAGGTGCCGTCACTTGCTATGACACTTGATCTGCTGAAGGGCAGGGTGCGTATGGTGATTACAGATTCACAGGCGTTTGGTGAGGTGTCCCGCATTGTACCGCAGGACATTCCACTGACGTCTTTTTCCATTTTATTTGCAAGGCACAAAGGTAATCTGCAGGCGCTGGTGGAAGGTGTGACTGCAGTGGACCGCTTGAAGGATGGTGACCGTGTGTTGATCGCAGAGGGCTGTACGCACCGCCGCCAGTGTGACGATATCGGGACAGTGAAGATTCCACGGTGGCTTGCAGAGTACACCGGTAAGTCTCTTACGATTGAAACCTGCAGCGGAACAGGCTTTCCGACGGATCTGTCAGGCTATGCTCTGATCATTCACTGCGGTGGCTGTACGCTTCATGAGAAGGAAATGAAGCACCGGATCTTCCGGGCACAGCAGTGTCAGGTGCCGATTGTTAATTATGGGATTTTTATTGCCTATGTGAAAGGTATATTAAAGAGAAGCGTGGAGCTGTTTCCTGCGGTGGCAAAGCTGCTGCCGGACAACAGATAGCTTTGGGGCAGAAGAAAACTGCCTGCGTGGATTTTCTCTGTTTCTTTGTAACAAGCTGCTTAAGAAAAGGGGATTTATATTGATATGAGATTAGTTGTCGACGCGATCGGGAAGAGCTTTGAGGAGAAGCAGGTTTTAAACGGTGCATCCTTTCAGTTTGAAAAGGGAAAGATATACGGACTGCTGGGACGCAATGGTGCCGGTAAGACTACACTGTTCAACTGTATCAGTCAGGAGATAGAATATGACGAGGGTACGGTTTATATGGAAGAGAACGGCGAGAAGAAAGACATTTCCTATGATATGATGGGGTATGCCTTTTCAACTCCGGTGCTGCCGGAGTTTTTGACCGGATATGAATTTATCAAGTTCTTTCTGGATATCAACAGGGACAGGATCAAGGATCCGCGGACCGTGGAGGAATATGCACAGATGGTTGGAATGGAACTTCCGGATCTGGACCGCCTGCTGAAAGGATATTCCCACGGCATGAAGAATAAAATGCAGATGCTATGTCTGCTGATCAGTAAACCTCCGATCCTTCTGCTGGACGAGCCGCTGACGTCTCTTGACGTTGTGGCAGCCCATGAGATGAAGGAGCTTTTGCTGGAAATGAAGAAGGATCACATCATTATATTATCAACTCATATTTTGCAGCTTGCACAGGATCTGTGTGATGAGATCGTGCTGCTGCATCAGGGAAAGCTTGCCGGAGTTGAGGATCTTGACTGTCACGACAAAGGCTTCGAAGAGCATGTGATGGAGCTTTTGAGTCAGTAATGAGACCGGGAAAGGATTTTGTGAATGAATAATATAATTTGTCAATTCCAGCTGATCATTGCGCAGAAGATCAATAAGCTGATCTACACGGTCCTGAATTTCAGACCGTTGAAGGGACTGATCTCCGAGGAGTGGTATGTGCGCAGCGATATCAAGAAGGCGCTGGGAATCCTCTGCATGATATGGAATGTGTTAAAGGATATTATATGGAAGGCATTTTATTTCATACTGGTGATCATTGTGCCGAATAGTCTGCTTGCCGGCGGTCTTGGCTTTGAGGATAATAAGACACTTGGCAATATGTTTGCGTGGACATTTCTGATATGCAGCTGCTTTATGGGAACCTTTACAAACAGCAGGATCGTTACCGATGGTAATGAGGAGGATTACCTTCTTCTGAATCTGATGCGGATCGATGCAAAGCAGTATTATCTGACAAGGTCTCTGTTCCAGTCTGCCAGTCAGACTGTTTACTGGGCGGTTGCATTTCTGTTGATCGTGGGACGGATCTGTCCGGGACATACCGGAGTTTTTCTGTGGGTGCTGTTGTGCTACATCTGCTGCCGTCCGATCGGGGAGGCGGTTTCGTTAAAGCTTTGTGAGCATTATGACAAGATTCCGTATCAGGATAAAAGCTCTAAAGTGCAGGGCGGATATTACATGTATAATTTTGCTATGGTGCTTCTGGCGTATTTGTGTTATCCGGTTCTGTATCTGATGCAGAGCAGACTGGGTGACAAACATATACAGGTGTTTCATCCGCTGTTCGATGCGGGACGTTTCTCGCTGGGACTGCAGGCAGTTCTTATTTTGATCCTTCTGGTGGCAGCCGTTGTCAGTGTAAGGTATCTGAGAGCATATCCGAAGTATCTGCAGGTTGCAAGAATATGCTGCGGTTTTGCACGTGTGACGGAGAAACAAAAGCAGGCGGAGAGTGCCGGTTCCATCGAAACAAAACTGGAAAATTCGCTGGATGAGGATGAGGTGCCGGAACGTCTTTTTCCGAATAAGAATGGCTATGATTATCTTCATGCAATCTTTTTTGAACGGCATAAGAAGCTGCTTCGCAGGCCGAGCCAGATCAAGCGCTGGCTGGCAGAAGGAATTTTTGCAGTTGCGGCTTTAGCTGTGATCGTCAGTCGTTTTGTGCTCTCCGGTGCACAGTTTCAGTCGATGAGTGACAGCGCATGGAAAGCCGTGAATTTACTGCTTCCGATTCTTGTGTTTGTGATGTACAGTTTTTCGAGTGGTGAGAAGTTGACGCAGGCGATGTTTTTCCATTGTGATGCTTCCCTTTTAAAATATGGATATTACCGGACGCCGGAGGCGATCATTTCAAGCTTTCGCATCCGCCTGAAATATATGCTTCAGACAGAAGTCGCATTTATTCTGACATTTTGTGTCGGCGTATTTGTAAATCTGATGCTGCTGGGTCGATTTCGGGACATGCTGCAGATCGTGGCGATTCTGGGCTGTATCGTGATATTGTCCGTGTTTTTCTCGGTGCTGTTTCTTTGCATGTATTATATTTTTCAGCCATTCACGGAAGCAGGTAATACGACAAGTGTCGGCTATAAGGCATGTAACATCGGCGTATATGTTGCCGCATACAGCTGCCTGCAGCTTCACACACCGCCAACCTATTTTGCGGTGCTGTTGCTTAGCGTGACCGTAGTTACGATGGTGGTTGGTATTTTGTTTGTATGGAAGCTGGCACCGAAGACGTTCAGGCTGCGGTGATTTTGACGGGGAGAAGGCAGATTCGATAGAAAGGTGAGGTCATTTGATGCGTAAAAAGACAACCTATGTATTTAACATCATATTGATGATCGTAGTTCTTATTTTTACCTTTTATACCCTTCTGCATGGAGAAGATCTTAGATCGATCCTGAAAGTATTGAGAGGGGCAGACAAAAGCTGGCTTATATTTGCGGCTTTGTTTGCAGTGGCGTATCTTGTACTGCAGGCCGTTTCCTTAAAAATTATTGTACAGTCGGCAGGAACACCGATGAGATTGAAGGATGGGATCCGTTATACGTTTATCGGATTTTTGTTTAATGCGATCACACCGTCTGCGAGTGGCGGGCAGCCGATGCAGGTTTATTATATGCATGAGGACAACATCTCGATCGGTGTTTCTTCCGTGGCGCTTTTGTTTTGGACAATCATTTACAAGATAGCGCTTCTTCTGATCGAAGGCGTTGTGATGCTGTTTTTCCGAGGATTTCTTCATCAGTATCTGGGACACTATTACTGGCTGTTTCTGGTGGGGATCGGCGTGAATCTGGTATCCATTATTTTGTACTCAATCGTGGTATTTTCCCGAAACGGTGTCCGCAATCTGGCACACGTTGGAACCTGGATCTGCCATAAGCTGCGGATCATCCGCCACAAGAAACGTTTTATGGAGAAGTTAGACCGTTCGCTGGAACTGTATCAGGAGGGAGCTGTCTACATGAGAACACACTGGGAAGTGTTCTTTATTGTGCTGGCAGTGACGGTGCTGCAGCGGCTCAGCTTTTTTGCGGTGACATGGTTTGTATATCTGGCACTCGGACAGCATGGCGTTTCGCCGTGGGAGGTCATTATGCTGCAGAGCTTTGTTGCCGTCTGCATTGATATTTTGCCGATGCCGGGAGGGGTCGGGATCAATGAAGGCTTCTTTGTGACGATGTTTAAACAGATCATGAATAAGAAAACGGCGATGTCGGCGATGCTGCTCAGCCGCGGTGTTAATTTCTATATACTGATGATCATTGGAGCGTTTGTAACGCTGGGGACCGGTATGATGAAGGTGACCGGACAGAAAGAAAGGGAATGATATGGCAATGAAACAGACCTATGATGTTGTTTATGAGGGAGGCAGCGATGAGATCGTGGAGAAGAAATCACGGTTTATTGCGCATGTGTTTCCGGTGCATTCCGAACAGGAGGCTGTGGAACATATTGAACAGATCAGGAAGCAGTACTGGGATGCCCGTCATAACTGCCATGCCTTTGTGATCGGACCGAATGATGAGATCAGCCGATGCAGTGATGACGGAGAGCCATCCGGAACTGCCGGACGCCCGATTCTGGAGGTGCTGCAGGGCAGAGGAATACATAATGCACTTGTTATTGTGACCCGTTATTTTGGAGGTACACTGCTTGGAACCGGTGGTCTTGTCCGAGCATATTCACAGGCGACGCAGGCGGGACTTGCTGCAAGCCGGATTATGACAAGGCAGTCAGGCAGAAAGCTTTCGATCGGCACAGATTACAATGGCATCGGCAAAATGCAGTATATTGTCGGCAAGAGAAATATTCCGGTGCTTGATACGCGCTATGCGGAGGCGGTAGAGATGGATGTGCTTGTGCCGGAGGGGGAATGCACCTCACTTCAGAAGGAGATCACAGAGGCAACGGCGGGAAAGGCACAGCTTGAGGTGTCGGATCCGTTGTTTTTTGCGATTCTTGACGGAAAACCGATGATCTTTGAGGAATAGCCGGCCAAGGGAAAGGAATGTTATATTGTTATGGATTTATTTGAATATATGAGGGAACAGACGAAGGACGATGATGCCCCGTTAGCCTCCAGGATGCGTCCGCGGACGTTAGATGAAGTGGTGGGACAGGAGCATATTGTCGGAAAGAATCGGTTATTGTATCGTGCGATTCAGGCAGATAAGTTAAGCTCGGTTATCTTTTACGGACCGCCGGGAACCGGTAAGACAACGCTTGCGAAGGTGATCGCAAATACGACAAGTGCAGTATTCCGTCAGGTTAATGCGACCTCTGCCGGTAAGAAGGATATGGAAGAGGTAGTACAGGAAGCCAAAAATCAGGCGGGCATGTACGGTAAGAAGACGATCCTTTTCGTGGATGAGATTCACCGTTTTAACAAAGGTCAGCAGGATTATCTTCTCCCTTATGTGGAGGACGGAACCGTGATCCTGATCGGTGCGACCACGGAGAATCCGCATTTCGAAGTGAACAGCGCATTGATCTCGCGGTCGGTGATCTTTGAATTAAAGCCGCTTACAAAGGAGGATATCAGACAGCTTTTGTTCCGTGCGGTGGAGGATAACGAGCGGGGTATGGGAAGCTATCGTGTTGTTCTGGAGGATGATGCGGCAGATTTTCTGGCGGACGTGGCAAACGGAGATGCCAGAAGCGCCCTCAATGCGCTGGAGCTTGGCGTGCTGTCGACAGAGCGCAGTGAGGATGATAAGATACATATTGATATGGAGGTTGCCGGAGAATGCATTCAGAAACGGGTGCTTCGCTATGATAAGTCCGGGGACAATCATTACGATACGATCTCAGCGTTTATCAAGAGTATGCGGGGATCCGATCCGGATGCGGCAGTGTATTATCTGGCACGTATGCTTTATGCCGGGGAGGATGTGGCGTTTATTGCACGTCGTATTATGATCTGTGCGGCGGAGGATGTGTCGAATGCAGACCCGCAGGCATTGGTTGTGGCGACAAGTGCGGCACAGGCGGTGGAACGGCTTGGCATGCCGGAGGCGCGGATCGTGCTTGCGCAGGCGGCGACGTATGTGGCGTGTGCCCCGAAAAGTAATTCGGCGATCATGGCGATCGATGCGGCGATGGATCTTGTGGCACATTCCAAGACCTGTCCGATCCCGGCACATCTGCAGGATGCACATTATAAGAGTGCGGCGAAGCTGGGACATGGCATCGGCTATCTGTATTCCCACGATTATCCGTATCATTATGTGAAGCAGCAGTATCTTCCGGATGAGCTTGAGGGAACAACCTTCTTTAACCTGTCGGACAATGGCTATGAGAAGAAGATAAAAGAACATTTTAAAGAGATTGGAAAATTGTGATTAAAAGAAAGGAAGGGTGAATTTATGGACAAATTTAAACGGGTTTTGGCAATGATTGGTGTTATTTTGCTGGTATTTATGTATGTGATGACGATCATTACGGCAATATTTGCATCAGACGGATCACGCAACTGGTTTATCGGAAGTATCATGATGACAGTGCTTGTGCCGATGGTTCTCTATGCGATCAATATGCTTGCCGGTCTTCAGAAAAAGACAGAAGCAAACAATCGTATGCGTGAGCAGATCTATATGAACCAGATCCGCGATGCGCTGAAGCAGAGGGAAGCGCAGGAAAATGCAGCCGGACAGCAGGAAACGCAGGCGAACACTGCCGGACAGGAGAAGAAATCGTGAATACACCGGTTTATGATTTTGTAGAAAAATACATAGCCGCAAGAGGTGTCCGTGCACACATGCCCGGACACAAGGGTATCGGTCCGCTCCGAATCGAAGAACGTGATATTACGGAGATCGCAGGGGCGGATGTTTTATCGGAATCAGAGGGGATCCTTGGGGAGAGTCAGAAGAATGCCGGTACGTTATTTGGGACAGGTGCCACGCTGTACTCTACAGAGGGATCCTCTCTGGCGGTCAAGGCAATGCTCTATGCGGTGGTGATGTACTGGAAGAGACTGCCACAGAACCGAGGGAAAAGACCGTACATTTTGGCGGCGAGAAATGTTCACCGTGCCATGCTGGATGGCTGTGCACTGTTAGATCTTGATGTTGAGTTTATACGAAACGGGGCGGCGCAGGGACTTTGCTCGGCGGTGGTGGAGCCGGAGGATGTCCGAAAGGCTCTGGAGAAATGCGAGTACCTTCCGGCGGCTGTGTATATCACCTCGCCGGATTATCTGGGTGTTTTAAGCGATGTTGCGGGGATTGCGGCGGTGTGTCATGAAAAGGGTACACTGCTTGCCGTGGACAATGCACATGGAGCATATCTTGCTTTTCTGGAAGAAAGCTTACATCCGATCTATCTCGGTGCAGATATCTGCTGTGATTCCGCCCATAAGACACTGATCGTTCTGACGGGCGGTGCATACCTTCATATCAGCAGGAACATGGCGGAGGCTCTGCAGGATTATGCCGGAAAGGGGCTGGCGATGTTTGGCTCTACAAGCCCGTCGTATTTGATTCTGCAGTCATTGGATCTGTGTAATGATTATCTGGACCGGCGGATCAGAACAGAGCTTGCGCACAGCATCGAGCAAGTACAACGGTTTCGAAGGATAACTGATCTCGCAGGAATTTATGTCCGGGAATCCGAGCCGCTCAAGATCGTGATCGACACGGGAGCCTCCGGTTACGATGGTCGTGTGATCGCAGAAGAAATGCGTGCCGGTGGGGCAAATGTGAATGGAGCCACCCGAAAGAGCATTGAATGTGAATTTGCAGACTGCAACACGGTTGTTTTGATGGTGGGAATGATGACTTCACCGATTGACTGGGAGAATATGAGGCTTTGGGTCCGCGAAACGAGACTGCGCCACCGCAGGAAGCCGTTAAAGCCGGCAATGCCAGTCGGGCAGACGCCTGCCGTACGCAGGATGAGCATTCGCGAAGCTGTTTTTGCAGATTCGGAAATGATCCCGGTGAAGAAGTCGGTTGGCAGGATTCTTGCACAGGAAACTGTATCATGCCCGCCGGCAATTCCGATCGCCGTCAGCGGAGAGGAGATCACGGGAGAGATGGTTGACGTCTTTTTGTATTACGGAATCGATCAGATTGCGGTTGTGAAGTCTTGTCATATATAGTTACTTTTGCTATAATTAACTTAATGTTTTAAGTGACTGGAAATAGGGAGCTTAGCAAACTTAAGGTATGGAGGGAAAATGATGCAGAAGGAAAAATTTGGAACCACAAAGGATGGACGTGAGGTAACGCGTTATACGTTGACGAATCAGAACGGAATGAAGGTATCGTTTATTGATCTCGGAGCGGTTATCACAAATATCTGGGTGCCGGACCGGGACGGCAATTTTGATGATGTTGTACACGGATATGATGATGTCGCTTCCTACGAAGTCAACGAACCAAGCTTCGGCGCTCCGGTCGGACGCTGCGCAAACCGTATTTCGGATGGTCATTTTACGATCAACGGAGTCGAGTATAAGCTTGATCAGAATGATTCCACGAACTGTCTTCACAGTGGTTTCTTACGGTTTAATTATCTGATGTATGAGGCGGAGTATGAGAAGGGGGATGGCGAGGAGATCCTGACATTTTCCAGGATCAGCCCGGATGGGGAACAGCATTTCCCGGGGAATTTCACATACAGCATTACATATCATCTGACGGACGACGATGAGCTGATCATTGATTACGAGGGTGTTTCCGATGCAGACACCGTAGTCAATATGACGAATCATTCTTATTTCAATCTGGGAAAGGGTGGTCACAAGGGTGGACAGATCCTGAATCATGAGGTAAAGATTCTGGCAGAGCAGTATAATCCGGTCAATGAGCTGTTATATCCGACCGGCGAGTTTGTCGATGTGGCAGGTACACCATTTGATTTCAGAGAATTTAAGGTGATCGGTACCGATGTTGTTTCGGATAAGAGTAGTCCGGACTATTTCAATGGCTATGACCATAATTTTGTGCTTGAGCATGAGAAGGGTGAGGTTGTTACGGCGGCAGTATGCAGGGCGCCGGAGACCGGAAGGACGCTTACCGTTCTGACCGACCAGCCGGGCATTCAGATGTATACGGCACCGGAGCTTTCCGGAGAGAAGGGAAAAGATGGCATGGTGTATGGCCCGTCCAGTGCTGTCTGCTTTGAAACACAGAATTTTCCGAATGCCATCAATACGCCGGAGTTTCCGGATATCGTGCTGAAGGCGGGAGAGCCGTATAAGCATTACACGGTATTTCGATTTGGAATTGATTAGTGTATTTCATTTTGGAATCGATCAGAGACTTGACAGACACCCATTTCTGACTTTATCATATAGGGATGCAAGGGAGCAATACGCAGCACCGGTTGGAGACAAACACTTTTTGACTCCGACATCATATAATGATGCAAGAAGAGAAAACGGACCGTGTAAGCGGTCCGATATCATAAAAGATGGGGAAAAGACAATGAATGTTTTTCGGAAACGCCTGCGGGCAGAGTTTGGGCAGAAGAGCTACCGGCATTTTGTGACAATGTGCCGTGAGGAAATGAAAGAGAACAATCCGCTGGACGAGATTGAGACAGATGGCAAAGAAGTGTATCGGGAAATGTGCGAACGTATCCGGGAATGGACTCCGGAGGAGATTGCCAAGAAAAAAGAGCGCCTTGCGGGCACTCTTTTGGAGGCATTTCGGATCGCACGTCAGTTCAGTTTTGTGTTTCTGTTTTATATCGTGGCGAATGTCGTACTGATCGCCATGGGACTGCAGCCGGCTGTGACCAATGTCAGTCTGGCACTGATCGGTCTGTGCTTTTTGTACAAGGTATACGAGTTTGTCTGCAACCGTTTCTGCTTTGTGGACGCATACCTGATGATGTTATATAAAACTGCACTGGAACGTACATCAGATTAAATGAAAATGTTTCATTGCCTTATAGATGCCGTCGTTTTCAACCGTATCTGTTACATAGTCTACAGTACTCAAAACGTCGGCATCACTTTTTTGCATGCCGATGCTTAAGCCCGCAAATTCCAGCATGGGAAGATCATTATTGCTGTCGCCGATCGCGATCGTATCCTCCAGTGGAATGTCAAAATAATCCATCAGAAACTGAATGCCGGTTGCCTTGGAATGACCGACAGGGACAACTTCATAAAAACCGTTTCCGCGGTCGATGAAGGTAAGTCTGTCTTTGTACTTGTCCATAAAACCGGACAGATCACTTTCAGGTGTGACACAGATACAGAATTTGTCAAAATGCAGTCCCCGTGTCTCCGGTGGATAATCCACGCAGTGATCCGGGAAAAGAGTATGGTATTCCTTATAGAAATCACCGATGTGTGTGCGGTATGGGAGAGTGCTGTAATAGATCGCATGCTGTCCCTCCAAAAGCCATTCCAGCTTATAGCTGTGAAGATCCGCATAGATCGCATCGGCAAGCTCCATCGGAAGCTCATCGGCAAGAAGCGGCTTTCCGTGGTAGTTGATAAATGTTCCGCAGCCGCAGACGAAGCCGTCAAAGCCGAGATCAATAATGTTGTCGTTGATCTCAGACCATGATCTGCCGGAGTTGATGAAGCAGAGATGACCGTTTTGCTGAAGCTTGTGGACTGCCTCCACAGCACTGTCGGGAATATATCGTTTTTCACCTTCTGACAGGATCGTACCGTCAATATCAAAAAAAAGAAGTTTACGCATCTTTTGTACCGTCCTTTCTTTATGATGCAAGGGTCTCAAATGCCCATGTAAGTATAATGGAATGTGATGGATTATGCAAGAAAATACTGTTAATTAAGGAAGGATCATTAATATATGAGTCAGGGATTTTTACCGGTGACAAGGCAGGAAATGCTGGACCGGGGATGGGAACAGGTTGATTTTGTTTATGTGTGTGGGGATGCTTATGTAGATCATTCCTCCTTTGGGGCGGCGATCATTACCCGTGTTCTGGAGGCACACGGCTTCCGGGTTGGAATGATCGCACAGCCGGACTGGAAGGATGAACAGAGCATTCAGGTTTTTGGCATGCCGAGGCTGGGCTTTCTTGTGTCCGCGGGGAATATGGATTCCATGGTGAATCATTATACTGTTTCAAAGAAGCGCAGGAGCAGTGATGCCTATACGCCGGGCGGCGTTGCCGGAAAGCGGCCGGATTATGCAACAATCGTTTACTGCAATCTGATCCGCCGCGTGTACAAGCAGGTGCCGGTTATTATCGGCGGGATCGAGGCGAGCCTGCGGCGTCTGGCTCATTACGATTACTGGTCCAACAGCCTGAAGCATTCGATCCTTGTGGATTCGCAGGCGAATATCCTGATCTACGGGATGGGTGAACTCGCCGTGGTGGAGGTTGCAGAGGCACTTGAGAGCGGCATGGCAGTGGAGGATATTACCTATGTAGAGGGAACGGCATATCGCACAAAGTCATTAGATGCCGTGTATGATGCCGAGATGCTGCCGTCCTATGATGAGGTCAGCAATGACAAAAAAGCATATGCAGAAAGCTTTTATACACAATACTGCAATACAGATCATTTTACAGCGAAGAGTCTGGTGGAGAAATATAACGACCATCTGTATGTTGTGCAGAATCCTCCGGCAAGACCGTTGACACAGATGGAGTTAGATGATGTCTATGCGTTGCCGTATATGCGGGCGTATCATCCGTCCTACGAGGCGGCGGGTGGTGTGCCGGCACTGCAGGAGATCAAGTTCAGCCTGACCAGCAACCGCGGCTGCTTTGGTGGCTGCAGCTTCTGTGCGTTGACATTTCATCAGGGAAGGATTCTGCAGACAAGAAGCCATGAATCGATCATTGCTGAGGCCAGGCAGATGATCAGGGAGCCTGATTTTAAAGGATATATTCATGATGTGGGTGGTCCGACCGGCAATTTCCGTCATCCATCCTGTCAGAAACAGCTGGAGCACGGAGTATGCACCGGAAAGCAGTGCCTGTTTCCGAAACCGTGCAAAAATTTAACTGTGGATCATTCGGATTATCTGGAGCTTCTGCGTAAGCTGCGCAGTCTGCCGGGCGTCAAGAAAGTCTTCATCCGGTCGGGAATCCGTTTTGATTATGTGATGGAGGATAAGGACGATTCCTTTATACGGGAACTCTGCAAATATCACATCAGCGGTCAGCTTCGCGTAGCACCGGAGCATGTGGCGGATCGGGTACTCCATTACATGGGAAAGCCGGAGAATGCCGTTTATGAAAGTTTTGTCAAGCGTTATCAGCGGGTCAATAAGATGACCGGCAAAAAGCAGTTTCTTGTACCGTATCTGATGTCCTCCCACCCTGGCTCAGGGCTTAAGGAGGCGGTGGAGCTGGCGGAATATCTGCGGGATCTGGGGTATATGCCGGAGCAGGTGCAGGACTTTTATCCGACACCGTCAACGTTATCGACCTGTATGTATTACACGGGGCTTGATCCACGGACGATGGAGAAGGTCTATGTGCCGGTCAATCCACACGAGAAGGCGATGCAGCGTGCACTGATGCAGTATCGCAATCCGCACAATTACGATCTTGTCAGGGAGGCACTGATCAAAGCAGGCAGAGAGGATCTGATCGGGTTTGGTCCGGAGTGTCTGATCGCCCCACGTAAGGAACGCTGGCGTGAAAAGAAGTGGGAAGAAAGGCATGATCACCGTAAGAAAGAAAATAAAAGCAGGGGCAAAGGAAAGGACCGGAAAAAATTTAGAAAATATTAATGAGAAAAGTAAGACATAACGGTTAATTTGTGTTAATATAGAATTATAAGAGGGTATGCAGGAATGGTGGCATGAAAGTCATCGGCACAAAGAGGAGGATATCCGTTTTGCAAATGTCAGGCGTGCAGTCTGAGGTTTGCACATTGAGAAAGGAATGGGAATGTTTATGGCAGTAAATGGAGTTTATGATTCATCGAATATTTCAAATCTTTATAATAGCATCTTCGGGATTGGCAGCAGTAAGGATACGGGCAATTCGTTCGGACTCAGCGATCTGACGATGATCCAGAACGGTTCTTACGGAAAGCTGATGAAGGCATATTATGCAACGGACAAGGCTGGTAAGTCTTCCGAGAGCACTGAGACAAAGGAGAAGGAGGAGCAGGCGAAATATGTCGGCGTCAAGAGTCAGGCAGCTGCACTCAACAACAGTCTGGAGGATCTGCGCAGCGCATCTCTTTATGAGCCGACCGGCACCGATGAGAACGGCGCAGCCGTATACGACAGAGATAAGATCACAAAGAGCATCAAGGATTTCGTGAGCAACTACAATTCCTTCATTAAGTCTACGGCTGATGTGGATAATGTATCACTTCTCCGTAAGTCTGTGAATATGGTAGGCTCGACTTCAAGAAATCTTTCCATGTTGTCCAAGGTCGGCATTACGCTTGGCGAGAATAACCAGCTTGTGGTCAACGAGGACAAGTTGAAAAGTGCAAAGCTTACCGATATTTCTTCCATGTTTCAGGGAAGCGGTTCCTATGGTGACAGTCTGCAGAGCATGACGAGACAGACTTATCAGCTGGCGAACAGTCAGGCATATCAGAGTGGGAGCGGTTCGGCGTATACATATTCCGGACGTTATGCGGCTCTTGGCGGTGCCAACGGCATGCTGGACAGATATTTATAGGAGTGCAGGTGCATATGGCAGTGGAGCAATCCGTGACAGAAGCGGGATCACATTGCTGACACAGCATATGATATGAATGAACGTTACACCTCCGGGGCTTTACAACGTTATCCGTTTATGTTCCGGAGGTGTTTTTTGCATTATAGGAAACTTGCATATGCAATTGTGCGGTGACGCGTAAAGTGGGCAAGACCACTTTGTTCAGGTATAGGAAAATGCTCGTGACGTGTTGGGAAGCAAGGGCAAAACGCTGGTTTTGCCCTTTTGTTCTAATCCGGGCGAGCTTGCGGGATTGCAGGATTATAGATATAATTAGGAAAATATAACTTGGAGGAGGCAGATTACGTTGTATCGCTTTTATATAGGACAGGATCAGATACAGGAGGATAAGATCCATATTCTGGATTCCGATGTTAATCATATCAGGAATGTGCTGCGTTTGGAGCCGGGAGACTGGCTGGTGGCATGCGATGGGGAGGGGACTGATTATGTATGCCGTATCCAATCGCTCTCGCCGGATGATGTGACGCTTTCTATTGAGAAGAAGCAGGAGAGCGGGACCGAGCTTGATACACGCATTACTTTGTTTCAGGGGATTCCCAAGAAGGACAAGATGGAATTTATCATCCAGAAGGCGGTGGAACTGGGGGTTTATGAGATTGTGCCCGTCATGATGAAACGCTGCGTGGTAAAGCTTTCCGAGGACAAAAAGATCAAAAAGAAGACCGAGCGTTGGCAGGCGATCGCGGAGGCGGCGGCAAAACAGTGCGACCGCGGCATTATTCCGGTGGTTCATGAGCCGGTTACGATGGGACAGGCGTTTGACATGGCTTCTTCCTTAGAGTACAATATGATACCGTATGAATTACAGGACGGGATTCAGGTTTCCAGACAGATTGTGGACGAGGCGTGTGCAAAGGAATCGGTCGGTATTTTTATCGGACCGGAGGGAGGCCTGGAGAAGGACGAGGTTGACCGGGCGGTTGCGATCGGAGCGAAGCCGATCACGCTTGGGAAACGGATACTTCGGACAGAGACGGCAGGCATGGCACTGCTGTCGATCATGATGTTTCAGTTACAAAAGTGAGGATAGAACATGGAAGCGTATTTGGATAATGCGGCAACGACCCGGGTATTTCCGGAGGTACGTGATATTATGCTGCAGGTGATGGAGAAGGACTTCGGCAATCCTTCCTCCAGACATACCAAGGGAATTGATGCGGAAGGATATGTCACAAGGGCGGTGCAGCAGATCGCATCGACATTGAAGTGCCAGTCGAAGGAGATTGTGCTGACCTCCGGCGGTACAGAGAGCAATAATATGGCACTCATCGGAACAGCAATTGCCAATCCGCGTGCCGGAAAGCATGTCATCACGACAAGGATAGAGCATGCATCGGTGCATGAGCCGTTTGGCAGACTTGAGCAGATGGGCTATGAGACGCAGTATCTGCCGGTGGATCAGAACGGTCACGTTCTGCCGGAGGTGCTTGAAGCTGCGGTCAGAGAGGATACGCTGCTTGTTTCTGTTATGATGGTCAATAATGAGATGGGTGCGCTGGAGGATATCAAAAAGTTATCCGCCATTGCCAAAAAGAAGAATCCCAATGTTATTTTTCATGTGGATGCGATTCAGGCGTACGGCAAATATAAGATCGTTCCGAAACGGATGGGGATCGATCTGATGTCAGTGAGCGGTCATAAGATACATGGACCGAAGGGGAGCGGCTTTTTGTATGTGCGGGATGGCGTGAAGATCAGCCCGATCATTCTGGGAGGCGGTCAGCAGCGCGGTATGCGTTCAGGTACGGAGAATGTTCCGGCGATAGCAGGTATGGGTGAGGCAATCCGCATTATTTATCAGGATCACGCACAGAAGGTCGAGCAGCTATATGCGCTCAAGAAACGGCTGATTGACGGACTGCTTGCAATGGAGGGTGTGACAGTCAACGGGATCAATGAGATTGCTCTGGAGGAGACGGCACCGCATATTGTCAGTGCCAGCTTTGCCGGTATCAAGAGCGAGGTTATGCTTCATGCGCTTGCACAGGAGGGCGTCTATGTATCCTCCGGCTCAGCATGTTCTTCCAATCATCCGGAACTGAGCGGAACGCTTCGTGCGATCGGTGTGGATGAGCGGCTTTTGGATTCCACACTCCGGTTCAGTTTTTCGGTGTTAAGCACGCCGGAGGAGGTTGACTATGCGCTGACAGCAGTCGATAAGGTTTTGCCAATGCTTCGTCGTTTTATTAAGAAGTGATCGATTTAACACAGTATGCAATGAAATGAAAAGAAATCAGGCGCCGCATGACCGGCGCAGAAATGGAGATAATATATGTATCAGGCATTTTTGGTGAAATATGCAGAGATCGGTATCAAGGGAAAGAACCGATACAAGTTTGAGAATGCGCTCTGTACACAGATGGAGAGAACATTAAAGCCGGTGGACGGAGAGTTTCATGTACAGCGCCAGCAGGGACGTATCTTTGTGGAGGCAAAGGGCGACTTTGATGAGGAGGATGTGATCGAGGCACTCCGGCACGTTTTCGGTATCTCAGGCATCTGCCCGGTCAACGTGATCGAGGACAAGACCTGGGAGAGCGTGGCAAAGGGCGTTGGTGACTTTGTGGAGCAGCAGTATGACAGCCTTGATTTTACCTTTAAGGTGGAGTCCAAGAGAAGTGATAAGCATTATCCGATGACCTCCCCGGAGGTCTGTGTGGAAACGGGTGCATATCTTCTCGACCGTTTTCCGGAGCTTAAGGTAGACGTGCATAAGCCGCAGGTCCGCATCTGGGTGGAGATCCGAGAGAAGGCATATGTGTACTCTAAAGTGATTCCGGGAGCAGGCGGTATGCCGCTTGGAACCAATGGAAGTGCGATGCTGTTATTGTCCGGCGGTATTGACAGTCCGGTTGCCGGATATATGATCGCCAAGAGAGGCGTGTTTATCGATGCGGTATATTTCCATGCACCGCCATACACCAGCGAGAGAGCAAAGCAGAAGGTTGTTGACCTGGCGGAGCTTGTATCAAAATATACAGGACCGATCCGTCTTCATGTGGTCAATTTTACGGACATACAGATGTATATTTATGAGACGTGTCCGCATGAGGAGCTGACGATTCTGATGCGCCGTTATATGATGCGTATCGCAGAGATACTGGCAAAGAAAAACGATTGTCTGGGACTGATCACCGGAGAGAGCATCGGTCAGGTGGCAAGTCAGACTATGCAAAGTCTGGCGGCAACCAACGAGGTCTGCACACTTCCTGTCTATCGTCCGCTGATCGGCTTCGACAAGCAGGAGATCGTAGAACTTTCCGAGAAGATCAATACCTATGAGACATCCATTCAGCCGTATGAGGACTGTTGTACGATCTTCGTGGCAAAGCATCCGGTGACAAAGCCGGTACTTTCTATGCTGCATCGCTCGGAGGAGAAGCTTGTGGACAAGATTGATGATATGGTCAGGGAAGCCTTGAATACGGTAGAGATCATTACCGTGGGTGAATAAAAGAGAAAAGAAAAAGAGAACACCATTGGTGTTCTCTGTACTTCTCGAAATGAAAACCCCAGGAAAACCTGAGGAAACTCATAAAGGTATGCACATAAATATTACTCTACGATGTATGGAGCGAGAGTCTTAAGAATCTCATCGATGTTGTCATCATCATGGATGTTCAGATCGATAGCCTTGGAAAGATCCAGACTGAAGATTCCCATAATAGACTTTGCATCAATCACATATCTTCCGGATACCAGATCAAAATCAGTATTGAAGTTTGTTACATCGTTTACAAATGCCTTAACCTTGTCGATTGAGTTTAAAGAAATCTTTACTGTTTTCATAACTATTACCTCCTCATTGATTTTGTTCTCCTTTATACTAGACATTACCGGACGAAAAGTCAATATACAATGTTGCCAAAAAATAATGCGAAAAATGGGTGAGGAATGCCATATTTTAGTAAAAACACCAAAAGCCGGTAAAAAATATGTAAAATTTATCGGATTTCGGAAGAAAGGAATACCGGATAAAATGAAAATTGCTTTTTTAACATTGGGCTGTAAAGTGAATTCCTATGAAACGGAAAAAATGAAAATGCAATTTGAAACAGAAGGGCATCAGATTGTATCATTTTCGGAAAAAGCAGATGTATATGTAGTCAATACCTGCACGGTTACCAATATTGCAGACCGCAAATCGAGAAAAATGCTGCACCGTGCGCGCCGGATGAACCCGGATGCCGTTGTGGCAGCTGCCGGCTGCTATGTGGATTCTGCCAGAAGAAAGGGAGAAGAGGATGAAAGTGTCGATCTTTTTATTGGCAATGAAGACAAAGAAAATATGGTCTTACTTGTCGAGAAACTTCTCGAGGAAAAAGGTGTTTTCCAGACAGAAAAATGTCCGGAACATTCGATGGGAGAAATGTCCGAAAAGGCAGAGCAGGAGCTGCATACAAGAGCATATATTAAGATTCAGAACGGCTGTAATCAGTACTGCAGTTACTGCATAATTCCTTATGTCCGCGGAAAGCTTGAAAGCCGCCCGGACGAAGATATTTTACAGGAAACAAGAAAGCTTGCTGCGGCGGGATTTCATGAAATTGTTTTGACGGGAATTCATCTTTCTTCCTTTGGAGTGGACCGCGAAACAGAGAAGATTGATGCGAACAGTTTTGTAAAGCTGCAGGGAAAATATCTGCTGACGCTTTTAAAAAATATGGCGCAGGTGGAAGGGATTGAAAGACTTCGTCTTGGGTCATTGGAGCCGAGAATCATCACGGAAGAATTTGTGAAAAATTTATCAGAAATTCCGGAGGTGTGTCCACATTTTCACTTGTCCCTGCAAAGCGGCTGTGATGAAACACTCAGGAGGATGAACCGCCATTATACATCGCAGGATTATCTGCAGCGGGTGGAGCTTTTACGGAAATATTTTGATCATCCGGCGGTTACAACGGATATTATCGTGGGCTTTCCGGGAGAGACGCAGGAGGAATTTGAAACGACATGTGCCTTTGCTAAAGAAGTTGGTTTTGCACAGATCCATGTGTTTAAATATTCCAGACGGCAGGGAACCGTGGCGGATGCCATGACAGACCAGGTGGACGAGCAGATCAAAGGAAAGCGGAGCGATGCACTTCTTGCGATCGAAGCACAGTTAGAGAAGGCATACCATGACCGATTTATGGGACAGACCGAGAAGGTGCTGGTCGAGGAAGCAGTGATGCTTGGGAAGGAAAAATATCTGATCGGCTATAACGAAAGGTATGTCCGGGTTGCGGTACCGTATGAGGCAGGAAAATGTGATGAAAGCCTTTGTAACAGGCTGATCGACGTCCATATCGAAGGCGATAGGGATGGGGAGATTTTGTTTGGTACAATGGAAAAGGCTTGTAATTTGTAAAAAGATATATTACTATATTGGATAGATATGTGCTCGTGAAAGGATGGAGGTAGTGCCATTATGCAGGAAATCAATAATACACAATATTTTAACGTACAGAAGGATATGGATTTCGAGGTAAAGGATGTCATTGCCCGTATTTATGAAGCTTTGACTGAGAAGGGATACAATCCGGTCAACCAGATCGTTGGCTATGTGATGTCGGGAGATCCAACCTATATTACCAGTCATAAGGGAGCGAGAAGCCTGATCATGCGTGTGGAGCGCGATGAGATCATCGAGGTGCTTCTGGAAGATTATATTCAGAATAATTTCAAATAATTCCGGACAAGATGGCTGGAGCATGGATTTTTTCTGCAGAGTGCAGGTTGCTCCTTTGATTGGACAGGAATGCTCGTATTGTGGCGGAAATTAAGAGCAAAACGCTTGTTTTGCCCTTTTTGACAGCTCGATCCGGAGCAGAAGGAGGAACGCAAGTGAGGATCATGGGATTAGACTACGGCGATAAGACAGTGGGGGTTGCGATCAGCGATGAACTGCTGTTGACGGCACAGCCTGTGGAAACAATTCAAAGAGAACGTCCGGCGAAGCTTCGCAAGACATTTGCGCGGATCGATGCGTTGATCGTGGAGTATGACGTGGAGCGGATCGTGCTGGGACTTCCAAAGCGGATGAACAATGAGGAAGGTGAGCGGTGTGAGCGAACCAGGGAGTTCGGGGACCAGCTTGCCAAAAGAACGGGAATTGCGATCATTTATCAGGATGAGCGTCTGACGACAAAGGAAGCGGACGCTGTATTAGACGAGGGTGGAGTTCGAAAAGAAAACCGTAAGGAGTATATAGACAAGCTTGCAGCATCGCTGATCCTGCAGGGCTATCTTGATATGCTCCGGAAGTAGAAATGGAGAATAATCATGCAGAGTATTAATTTTATTACGGATGAAGGGGAGGAGATCCCTTTTTATATAATTGAGCAGACCACACTTGCAGGAAAGGACTTTCTGCTGGTAACGGACAGCGATACACAGGAGGACGAAGCACAGGTTTACATTATGCAGGAGATCAGTGATCAGGACGATCAGACGATTTACGAGTTCGTGGAGGATGAGGCGCAGTTAGAAGCGCTTTCTAAGGTGTTCGAAGAATTATTAGATGACGTAGATATTCAAATGTAGAAGGATGCAGAGGAAAAGGTGCCTGACAGACGGGAAGCATGTCTGGAATGGCTTTGCTTTTCTATGCAATTTTCTGGATTTTAAATAATTAATTAAGATAGAAGAAAGGCAGGGTAATTCATTGAAAAAGGAAACGGAAACAAGTGCAGCACAGCACAAAACAGAGGGAGAAAAAGGAGCGAAACGGATCATAAGAAGAGGGAGAAAGCCGTCAGCAAAGGCAGAACGTGAAACAAAGGAGACGGAAACAGAGAAGCAGAAGCCTAAGAGAACGAGAACGACGAGAGCGTCCAAGGCTGCCAAAGAGGAGAGTGTTGCAGCAAAAGCAGATAAAGCAGTTGCAGAAAAGGTACGCCGTATGACAGAGAAATCCAACCAGAAGAATAAAAGCAGTCTGGTGGGACATGGACTGAAGATCATTCCACTCGGTGGTCTGGAACAGATCGGTATGAATATCACCGCATTTGAGTACGAGGATAATATCATTGTTGTGGACTGCGGTCTTTCCTTCCCGGGAGACGATATGCTCGGTATTGATCTTGTTATTCCGGATATCACATATCTCAAGGAAAATATTGATAAGGTCAGAGGATTTGTGATCACGCATGGTCATGAGGATCATATCGGAGCACTTCCGTATGTCTTAAAGGAGGTCAATGCACCGGTTTATGCGACAAAGCTTACCATGGGTCTGATCGAGAACAAACTCAAGGAGCATGTGATGCCAAAGCCGGTCAAGAAGAAAGTGGTCAAATATGGTCAGTCAATCAATCTCGGCTGTTTTCGTGTGGAATTTATCCGTACGAACCACAGTATTTCCGATGCGGCAGCACTTGCAATTTTTACACCGGTTGGAACGATCGTTCATACCGGAGATTTCAAGGTGGACTATACACCGGTCAGAGGAGAGCCTATCGATCTGCAGCGTTTTGCAGAGCTTGGTAAGAAGGGCGTTTTAGCATTGATGGCAGACAGTACCAATGTAATGAAGCCGGGCTTTACCATGTCAGAGCGTACCGTTGGAAAGACGTTTGATAATATATTTGCGGAGAATACGAAACACCGTATCATTGTTGCGACCTTCGCATCCAATGTGGATCGTGTGCAGCAGATCGTCAACTCTGCGGTTAAGTATGGAAGAAAGGTTGTCGTTGAGGGACGAAGCATGGTCAATGTGATCACCACAGCGACAGAGTTAGGATATATTGATATTCCGGACAATACGTTGATCGATATGGATCAGATGAAGAACTATGCACCGGAGAAGCTGGTGCTGATCACGACAGGAAGTCAGGGCGAGGCGATGGCAGCATTGTCGAGAATGGCATCAAACCTGCACCGTCGTATCACGATCGAGCCGGGAGATACCGTTATCTTCAGCTCCCGTCCGATTCCGGGCAATGAGAAGAATGTAGCCAAGGTTGTCAACGAGCTGGCAGCAAAGGGTGCAAAGGTCATCGAGCAGGATGCACATGTATCCGGCCATGCCAGTGAGGAGGAGATCAAGCTGATCTACGCACTGACAAAGCCGCAGTATGCGATCCCGGTTCATGGTGAGTACCGCCATCTGCAGGCGCATGCAGAGCTTGCACAGCTTATGGGCGTGCCGAAGGAGAACACCGTGATCTTATCCTCCGGTGATGTTTTAGAGCTTGACAGTGAGCACTGCGCACTTGTCGGAAAGGTACAGGCACAGGGCATCATGGTGGATGGTCTTGGTGTCGGCGATGTCGGAAATATCGTACTCAGAGACAGACAGCATCTGTCAGAGAACGGACTGATCATTATTGTATTAACCTTAGAGAAGTATACCAATCAGCTTTTGGCAGGACCGGACATCGTATCCCGCGGGTTTGTTTATGTCCGTGAGTCCGAATATCTCATGGATGAAGCGAAGAGCATTGTTTATGCGGCACTGGAGAGATGTCTGGACAATCAGGTGTCAGACTGGTCCAAGATCAAGACAGAGATCAAGGACAGCCTGAGCGATTATCTGTGGAAGAAGATGAAACGCAATCCTATGATCCTGCCGGTTATTATGGAGGTTGAATAGTCTATGAGTGGAGAGACGCAGCTTTTGATGGAGCAGCTGGTGGATGCGGTAAAGCGTACCCAGGAGTATAATCAGTATCAGACGCTTTTGGAGAATGTCAGAAAACGTCCTGAGATCTATCAGCGGATCGGAGAATTCCGTCGCAGAAGCATTGCATTCCAGATGACGGATCATGCGAATCCGATCGAGGAGAACAATCAGCTTCAGAAGGAATTTGCAGATCTGCAGGTCAACGGTCTTGCCAATGAATTTCTGGCGGCAGAGCATCAGTACTGCATGATGATTAAGAGAATGCAGGGATATTTTCTGGAAAATCTTGATCTTGCACTGGAGTTTTTGGATGAATAGCTGGAAACCGGCTGCGATGACGTCCGTATATATTGTGCTGTATTCGCTGCTGGTTCTCGGTTCGGTCGCATTGTGTCTGCACGGTTACCGGTTTTGTTACAACATTTTTGCCGATGTCCGTGTGGAGGATGCACCGGGGAAGGAGATTTCTGTGGAGGTGCATTCCACCGATGCGTTCGGAAACATTGCAGCAAGGCTTCAGGACAGGGGTGTGATCCATGACCGGTACAGCTTTCTGGTGCGTGCCAAGCTGATGAATACGGAACGCAACAAGATCTATGCCGGAAAATATACCCTGAACGATTCCATGACATATGAGCAGATATTAAACCGCCTGACAGTATCGGAGGGATTTGACCAATGATAATAGATGAGAGACTTTCTATATTTATCGATGCGCTGGAGTGGAAACTTCCGGATGGACTGGATCAGCTTGAGGCGCAGGCTCTGAAGGATCAGGTGCCGATCATCCGTCGTCCGATGCAGTCATATCTCGGGTTTATGCTGGGACTTTTAAAGCCGGCGTCTATTCTGGAGATTGGAGCTGCCGTTGGATTTTCCGGTATCCTGATGAGCGAATATGTGCCGGAGGAGACAACGATCACGACGATCGAGAAGGTGCCGGCAAGGATCAAAGCGGCGAAGGAGAATTTTAAACGCTACGGCAAAACAGACAGGATATGCCTGTTGGAAGGGGATGCGGCCGATGTGCTGACAGAGCTTTCCGCACAGGGTAACCAATACGAATTTATATTTATGGATGCTGCCAAGGGACAGTATCTTAATTTTTTGCCGAACATATTGAAGATGCTGCCTGAAAATGGTATGCTGATAACGGATAATGTATTACAGGATGGTGACGTGATCCAGTCACGTTACGCGATCAACCGCAGGGATCGTACGATCCACGGAAGGATGCGGGAATATTTATATCAGCTGACTCATTCGGAGGAGCTTGATACAGTGATATTACCGGTTGGAGACGGCATTACCGTGTCCAGACGGATAAAGTGAGGTGGAATGGTTTGTTACCAAATGGAAAGCCGGAACTTCTGATACCGGCAAGCAGTTTAGAGGTGTTAAAGGTGGCTGTGATCTACGGTGCGGATGCGGTATATATCGGTGGAGATATGTATGGTCTGCGTGCCAAGGCGAAGAATTTCTCGGCAGAGGATATGAAGGAAGGTGTTGACTTTGCGCATGAGCACGGAAAACGCGTTTTCGTGACAGCAAATATCACAGCGCACAATAAAGATATGGATGGGATCCGCCGTTATTTCGGCGAGTTAAAGGAGATCGGACCGGATGCTCTGATCATTTCCGATCCGGGTGTATTTGATATTGCCAGAGAGGTCTGTCCGGAGATAGAGATCCACATCAGTACCCAGAGCAATAATGTCAATTACGGAACATATCTGTTCTGGCAGCGGATGGGTGCAAAACGCGTCGTTTCCGCAAGAGAGCTTTCAATCAAGGAGATCAAGGATATCCGGGCGCATATTCCGGATGATCTTGAGATAGAGACCTTTGTGCACGGAGCAATGTGCATTTCCTATTCCGGACGATGCCTGCTCAGCAATTATTTTACCGGGCGGGATGCTAATCTGGGTGCCTGCACGCATCCGTGCCGCTGGAAGTATTATATTATGGAGGAGAATCGTCCGGGGGAATATCTTCCGGTGGAGGAAAATGAACGTGGCACCTATATTTTTAATTCAAAGGATCTGTGTATGATCGAGCATATTCCGGATCTTGTGGATGCCGGAATCGACAGCTTCAAGATCGAGGGACGCATGAAGACGGCACTTTATGTGGCGGATGTGGCGAGAACATATCGTCAGGCGATCGATGATTATTTCACCTCACCGGAGTTATATGAGTCCCGCAAGGACTATTACATGGATGAGATCTCAAAGTGTACCTATCGCCAGTATACGACAGGATTCTTCTATGGCAAACCGACCCATGAGGGACAGATCTACGATAACAATACCTACGTTCGTAAGTACACATATCTTGGCATTGTCGGCGGAATCACAGAGGACGGCTACGCAGTGATGGAGCAGCGCAACAAGTTCTGTGTGGGCGATGAGGTTGAGATTATGAAGCCGGATGGCAGTGACTGTCACGTGAAGGTTCTTGCCATGCGGGATGATAAAGGAGAAGCAATGGAGAGCTGTCCTCACCCACAGCAAATGATTCAGGTGAGGTTTAGCGAGACACCGGATCTGATGAATTTGATCCGTGTATCATGTGAGTAAATACATTCAGGAGGAAGCGTTATGGAAAAAAATGTAAGACTTAGAGTACTGTATGTGATGGAGCTGTTTGTGGAGCAGACAGATTCGGAAAAAGGAGTAACCATGCAGGAGATTCTGGACTGGCTGGGTGAGCATGACCTGACCGGCGAGAGAAAGAGTATCTACGAAGATATTCATGCCCTGAAGGAGTTCGGACTGGATATCCAGTATACCCAGTCTGACAAGACATATCGTCTTGCCAGTCGCTAATGAAAGAAAAGGAGAAAAAGAATGACACCACAGCAGAAATATTTAAACATTGTGGATGAGGTGATCGAGAAAGGTCCGTTTAAACCGGACTGGGTATCCCTCTCTGATTATGAGACGCCGAAGTGGCTCAAGAATGGAAAGTTTGGTATATTTATTCACTGGGGACTTTTCAGCGTGCCGGCATTTAACAATGAATGGTATTCCCGCAACATGTATATCCAGAGCATGGAGGAGTGGCAGCATCACAGGGATACCTTCGGAGAGCACACAAAGTTTGGTTATAAGGACTTTATACCGATGTTTACGGCACCGAAGTTTCAGCCGGAGGAGTGGGTGAAGCTTTTCAAGGAAGCGGGAGCCAAATATGTCATGCCTGTTGCAGAGCATCATGACGGTTTTCAGATGTATGACAGTGAGATCAGCGAGTGGAATAGCGTGAAGATGGCTATGAAGCGTGATGTTCTTGGCGAGATGAAGGCAGCCATCGAGAAGGAGGGACTGACCTTCTGTGAGTCAAATCACCGTGTAGAGCATTCCTTTTTTATGGGGCATGGTAAGGAGTTTGACAGTGATATCAAGGATCCGATGAAGTTAGGCGATTTCTATTACCCTGCTATGCCGGAACCGGATAATCAGGATCTGTTCAGCCCGGCACCACCACAGGATTTCATGGAGGACTGGCTGGCAAGAAACTGTGAGCTTGTGGAGAAGTATCATCCGAATATGGTATATTTCGACTGGTGGATCCAGCATGATTCCGTAAAGCCATATCTTAAGAAGTTTGCAGCATATTATTACAACCGTGGTCTGGAATGGGGACAGCAGGTGACTATTTCTTATAAGCATGATGCAATGATGCTTGGCACCGGTGTGCTTGATATGGAGCGTGGACATTTTACAGAGGCAAAGCCGTTTACCTGGCAGGCAGATACCTCTATGGCATACAATTCCTGGTGTTACACAGAGCAGAACCGCTTTAAGCCGACGGTGGAGATCATTCAGGATCTCGTGGATATCGTCAGCAAGAACGGCTGCCTGCTTCTGAATGTGGGACCAAAGGCAGATGGAACTATCTGCGACGAAGAGATCAAGATCTTAAAGGAGATGGGTGAGTGGATGAGCGTCAACGGAGAGGCAATCTACGATACACACCCATGGCGTATCCAGGCAGAGGGCAGCACCAAGGGTGTTGAAGGTATGTTCTCCGAGGAAGGTCGTCAGGCTTATGGCAAGGATGATATCCGCTTCACCTGTAAGGCAGATTACATCTACATCATTGCGATGAAGCAGGAGGGTGCCGATGTTGTTGTTAAGTCTATGGGCGAGGACAGCAAGGACTTCCACGGCATTATTCTTGAGATGAAGGCACTTGGTTATGATGAGTCGGTGACTTACGAGCGCGATGCGGATACCATGACGATCCATGCACCGTTTGTAAAGAGTGATATGCCGGTTGTATACCGCATGAAGCTGAAATAACAGAAACAGATAATAAAGAAAGGCTGGTGCATCAGATGATGCATCAGCCTTTTGTTACACCTCAAAGCTTATGTCCAGATAATTTTGCAATAAAAAATTTTATCAAAAAACTAAAATGGTTTATGCCATGAATATAACGTCTGTCTGTTGTCTGCAATTAACCAAGCTTAACAACGTTAGCAGCCTGTGGTCCCTTTTCTCCGTTAACAACATCGAACTCAACCTCTTCGCCCTCATCAAGAACCTTGAAGCCGTCCATCTGAAGTGCTGAGAAATGTACGAATACATCTTTTCCTGTCTCGTCAGAGATGAAACCAAAACCCTTCTTTGCGTTAAACCATTTAACTGTACCCTTCATAGTAGTGCCTCCTAAAATAATGAAAAAATTTTGTAACCTGTGTGAGCACAGATTCAACAACATGTTTAATCTATCATATTCGTTGTTCGCTGTCAATGTAAAACCCATCAAATACTCCGCTAATTTTTGTCTATTCCCAGTTCCTGCGCAAGATCCTCAAGATACATCCAACGCTCCATTTTCTGCTCAAGCTCCTGAGAAAGATTCTCTTTTTCTTCGGATAATTTGCCGAGCCGGACGAAATCACTGGCGGCGCGTCCCATCTCCTCATCGATCTCTTCCAGGCGGGTTTCTAACTTCTGGATATCCTCCTCGATCGTTTCAAAATCCTTCTGTTCCTGATAGGTCATCTTTTTCTTATGGGTCTGTCCGTCCTTCCAGTTGCTGCGGTTGATTGTTTTGGAGGCATTCTCTGTGACAGTGCTGTCTGTGCCGGACGGTGTGATCGCAGCTTCCTTCGCCTGCTTTGCATGGAGATAATCGGTATAACCGCCCTCGTACTGCACAAGGTGCCCGTCCTCCTCGTAGGAGAAGATCCGGCGGACAACACGGTCCAGAAAATAACGGTCATGCGATACCACAGCAACGATACCGTCGAAATGGTCCAGATAATCCTCCAGTATCGTCAGTGTAGCGATATCAAGATCGTTCGTCGGCTCATCGAGGAAAAGGACATTTGGTGCCTCCATCAGGATGCGGAGCAGATAGAGACGGCGCTTCTCGCCACCGGACAGCTTTTTGATCAGGGCATACTGCATGTCACCCGGGAAAAGAAAGCGCTCCAGCATGGCGGATGCGGTGATCAGCGAGCCGTCCGGCTGTCGGATATATTCTGCACCGCTGCGGACATAATCGATCACACGCATATTTTCCTCCAGAGCCTCGTTTTCCTGTGAAAAATAACCGATCTTTACAGTCTGACCGATCGTTATGGTTCCGGTGTCCGGCTTGACGGTGCCGTCAATGATCTTCATTAATGTTGATTTGCCGCAGCCGTTTGGACCGATAATTCCGATCCGGTCATCTCTGAGGAAAATATAGGAGAAATCATTGATCAAGGTACGATCTCCATAGGATTTTGTGATATGTTCCAGCTCGACGGTCGTTTTTCCGAGGCGGGAAGAGACGGAAGCCATCTCTACGGAGTTGTCCCGTACCGGAGCCTTGGTGTCGCGGAGTGTTTCGTAGCGGGCGATGTGTGCCTTCTGCTTTGTGGAACGTGCTCTGGCACCGCGCTGCATCCATGCAATCTCCACGCGCAGAAGACTCTGACGCTTGCGTTCGGTTGCCATTTCAATCTCCTCGCGCTGGGCTTTGCGCTCGAGATAACCGAGGTAATTGCAGTTGTAGCTGTACAGCTTGCCCTTGTCGATCTCCACGATACGGTTGACGACGCTGTCTAAGAAGTAGCGGTCATGGGTGATCATGATCAGAGCACTCTTTGTGTTTTTCAGAAAGTTTTCCAGCCATTCCGCCATCGCACTGTCAAGGTGGTTGGTCGGCTCGTCAAGGATCAGGATATCCGATGGTGTCAGCAGGGTGCGTACAAGGGCGATCCGCTTGCGTTGTCCACCGGAAAGCTCTGTGATATTCTGGGACAGCTTCGTGATGCCAAGCTTTGTCAGCATTGATTTTGCATCTGCTTCGTAATCCATAGGATCTCCGGAAATGTCAGAGGCGAGAGGAAGCGCTGCGGTCAGTGCATCGAAGCTTTCCGGGAAAACAGGATTCTGCGGCAGATAGCCGATTCGCAGATTTCTTCCCATAATAACGGTTCCCTCATCCGGTTCCTCTTTGCCGGCAAGGATCTTTAAAAGGGTTGATTTGCCAGTGCCGTTAATGCCGATAATTCCGACCTTTTCCTGTTCGTTTAAGGAAAAGGAAGCATCGTCAAATAGCTTTCGTTCCGTGTAGGAATGTGTCAGGTGTTCTGTTGTGATGAGATTCATAATTGTCCTCTTTTCTGATAATTTCTATAATAAAAAATCTGTAACAGATGTGTTTTCATAAAGTTGTGTGATCCCCGGAAAAGGAGGTGTGTCAGAATCCGGAAAAATATCCCGGTTATAAAATGGACTTTTGGCACGCCAGGCTTTATAATAACTGGTAGGAGTCACAATATCAATATGATACCTGTAAAGCGTGATTCTGTCAAAAAAGGAAACGGGGGGATTTGATGATAAAATACAGCCGTTCGGTCAATTATTATGAGACCGATCAGATGGGGATCGTACACCATTCTAATTACATTCGTTATTTCGAGGAGGCACGTCTGCACTGGATGGACGAGATAGGACTTTCATACAGCGGACTGGAGGAGCTTGGAGTGATCATTCCGGTCACCTTTGTGGACTGCAGGTATAAGGATCCGGTCCGCTTTGGGGATACGATCAGCATATCTGTGCGCATATCGAAGTTCGATGGAATCAAGATGGAATTTGCCTATGAGGTGTGCGATGAAGCAACCGGAAAGCTGCGAAGCACAGGCAGCAGTGGACATTGCTTCCTGGATAAGGATATGCGTCCGGTGCTTATCCGCAAGAGCTATCCGAAGCTGTATGAGATCATGATACAGGCACTTCACGAGGATGGCGGAGAAGGAAGAAAGGGAATGTGAATTCATGAAGAAGAAGCTGATAACTATATTGATCACCAGTCTGGTGATGATCGCGGGGATGGGAGCCTTTCTTTGGAAAATGAATGCGGTGTCACAGCGCATCGAGAAGAAAAAGGCAGCACTTTTGCAGGAAGAGATGGATACGAACACGAAGGATAAGGCGTTGGAGGATATTGACAAGCTGGATATGCAGACGCTCTATTTATCGGGCTCTGACAAGAATGTTGTCACCAGAGATTATGCCAGTCTGGATGAGGTTTATAATGAAAGCCGGTCGGCATCGGCAGAAAAGATGCTGACCGAACTGAAGAAGAAGCGGGATTATTCGGAGAAGGACGTTCTCTGGGCATACAATCCATATGGAACCAATCCGGATTCTTTGTATATGTACTTTAAAAGCAAAGGGAATTTCTACTGCCGTTATACGATCTCGGTGGATGACGACAAGATACCGGATTTTACGAGAACACTCGACAACGGCGCTTCCGGCAATGTTTCAAAGGAGCATGAGTATCAGATCATCGGTCTGGTGCCGGGCAGAACCAATTATCTGATTGTTAAGCTGTACAATAAAAAGGACGAGCTTGCCAACACACTGTACTATAAAGTGGACATGCCGAAAAGCCGGAGTGGTGCGCAGACAATCCTTTCATCCGAGAAGGGGAGTAGCAAAGGAAAGCAGCAAAACGGTCTTTATACGGTATTCCGCAAAGCTTCCTCCGGACAGCAAAATGCCGTTTTATTTTATGATAACAGTGGCGTGCTGCGTGCGGAATTTCCGACGAAAGCAGCCGGTTATAATATCGAAGAAATTTATGATACGCTCGTTTATGCCGTGGATAATAATACGCTTGTCCGGGTCAATGCACTGGGGCAGGTGGAGAAGTGCTTAAAGCTTCCGATGCATCAGATCTACGGTGAATTTGCTTATGATGGAGCGGGGGCGGTCTATGTGCTGGCAAGACCGGTACAGCAGTCGGCATCCCTCGGAAACGTTACAAGAGTGGAGGTTAATTCCGGGAAGGTTACGGATGCCCTGAATCTGTCAGATATACCGGCACTTGTGAAGCTTGTAAAGCGTGCCGATCATAAGAAGACCTTAAAAGGGAAGAACCATATGCAGGTCAATTCAATCCGGGTGACCGGAACGAATCAGCTTCTGCTTGGCTCCTCCAAATATTCAACGATCATGAAGGTCAGCAATGTCAACAGTCTGATGCCGAAGCTCGATTATATGATCACGGATCGGAAGCTATGGAATATTTCCGGAAAGAACAAAGCAGACAAAAAGCTTCGCAAAAAGATATTGACCAAAGGTCTTGCCGAGGGACAGGCCGAGCCGACACAGGCATCACCGTTAGTGAATTCCATTCTCGACACAGGCAATACGACACCGGAGCTTTTTGCCTCCCAGTATGGTCAGAATGCGCTTGTGACCGGGGAAAATTCCGGACTTGCCGATGGACAGTATTATGTCAGTATGCTGAATAACAATTCCGGCAGGGGTTCATCCGGCAGGAAGAATTCCTACTATTACCGGTATCTTGTGGACGAGACGGCAGGAACTTATGCACTGGTGGATAAGAACAGACTGGACTGGAACAAAAGCGGTGGAAATGTAACTGTATATGATGATAGTTTTCTTTACTGCAGGTCGGCAGATCATTTGTTTGAGGAGGTTGACGGAAGCGGAAGAAAGATTCGTTCCTTCCGTGTGAAGGGCAGCCTGCACAGGGTATATAAAAACGACTGGAAGGGCGTTTGGTTTTACTGATGTTTTAACGTTTCGACACGCTATTTTTATTGACCCTGTCCCGGAAAAGAGGTATACTAAAAACAGTAGTTTGTATGTAATCAGGCAACTGTCTAATGAATAATGTATAGGAGGAAAGTTATAATGAAATTTTTTGTTGACACAGCGAAGATTGAGGACATCAAAAAGGCAAACGATATGGGTGTGATCTGTGGTGTAACCACAAACCCTTCTCTGATTGCCAAGGAGGGTGGCAAGAGTCAGGAGGAGATCTTAAAGGAGATCGCTTCTATCGTTGATGGTCCTATCAGTGGAGAAGTTAAGGCAACAACTGTAGACGCAGAGGGCATGATCGCAGAGGGACGTGAAATTGCAAAGCTTCATCCAAACATGGTTGTAAAGATCCCTATGACAGTAGAGGGACTCAAGGCAACAAAGGTACTTGCTTCTGAGGGCGTTAAGGTAAATGTAACACTGATCTTTTCTGCAAATCAGGCACTTCTGGCAGCAAGAGCAGGTGCAGCATATGTATCACCATTCCTTGGACGTCTGGATGATATTTCACAGCCGGGTATTGATCTGATCGAGACGATCACCGCTATCTTTGACAACTACGGTATTGATACAGAGATCATTGCGGCAAGCATCCGTAATCCGATCCATGTAACAGACTGCGCTCTGGCAGGAGCTGATATTGCAACAGTACCATATTCTGTAATCGAGCAGATGACAAAGCATCCGCTGACCGATCAGGGTATTGAGAAGTTCCAGAAGGAGTATCTTGCCGTATTTGGTGAGTAATAAGAACCGGCAGCTTTGAAAAGCTGTCATCATAAGATCAAAGACAGAAAGGAAATGAAAATGGATACATTAGCATTAAAGAAAACTGCAAATGAGATTCGTAAAGGCATTGTGACAGCAGTGCACAGTGCAAAGTCCGGTCATCCGGGTGGATCTCTTTCCGCAGCAGACATTTTAACATATCTTTATTTTGAAGAGATGAATGTAGATCCAAAGGATCCGAAGAAAGCAGACCGTGATCGTTTTGTTCTTTCCAAGGGACACATCGCACCGGCACTTTATGCAACACTGGCAGAGAAAGGCTATTTCCCGAAGGAGGATCTGAAGACACTTCGTCATGTGGGATCTTATCTGCAGGGTCATCCGGATATGAAGCATATCCCGGGTGTTGATATGTCAAGCGGTTCTCTGGGACAGGGAATCTCTGCAGCAGTTGGTATGGCACTGTCCGCAAAATTGGACAGCAAAGATTACCGAACATATGCACTTCTTGGTGACGGCGAGATCCAGGAGGGACAGGTCTGGGAAGCTGCAATGTTTGCAGGTGCCCGTAAGTTAGATAATCTCGTTGTGATCGTTGATAACAACGGACTTCAGATTGATGGAGATATTGCAGATGTATGTTCACCATATCCGATCGCAGACAAGTTCAAGGCATTTAATTTTAATGTGATCGAGATTGATGCCCATGACTTTGATCAGATTGCAGATGCATTCCGGAAGGCGAAATCTACCAAGGGAATGCCAACCGCAATTATTGCAAAGAGTATCAAGGGCAAGGGCGTAAGCTTCATGGAGAATCAGGCAGGATGGCATGGCTCTGCTCCGAATGATGAGCAGTATGCACAGGCAATGGCTGATCTGGACAAAATCGGTGAGAGCTTAAAGTAAAGGAGGATGAACATGGCTGACGTAAAGAAAATAGCAACAAGAGAAAGCTACGGAAATGCGTTGAAGGAATATGCAGAGGAGTATCCAAATCTTGTCGTACTGGATGCCGATCTGGCAGCAGCGACCAAGACTGCAATCTTTAAGAAAGCATATCCGGACAGACATATAGATTGTGGTATTGCAGAATGTGATATGATGGGTATTGCAGCAGGACTTGCTACGACAGGAAAGATCCCGTTTGTAAGTTCCTTTGCAATGTTTGCAGCAGGACGTGCTTTTGAGCAGGTTCGTAATTCTATCGCATATCCACATCTCAACGTAAAAATTGGAGCAACTCATGCAGGTATCTCTGTCGGCGAGGATGGAGCAACCCATCAGTGCTGTGAGGATCTTGCGCTGATGCGCACGATTCCGGGGATGATCGTTATGAATCCTTCGGATGATGTAGAAGCTAAGGCTGCTGTAAAGGCGGCGCTGGATCATGAAGGTCCTGTATATATCCGTTTTGGTCGTCTGGCAGTGCCGGTGATCAATGACAGACCGGATTACAAGTTTGAGATTGGTAAGGGTGTTGTACTCCGCGAGGGTACCGATGTGACGATCATCGCTACCGGACTTGAGGTTGGAGAGAGCCTTGAGGCTGCAGAGAAGCTTGCAGCAGACGGCATCTCCGCAAAGGTGATCAACATTCATACGATCAAGCCTCTGGATGAGGATCTGGTTGTGGCAGCAGCCCAAGAAACCGGTAAGGTTGTTACCGTTGAGGAACATTCCGTGATCGGTGGTCTTGGCAGTGCAGTATGTGACTGCCTGTCTGCAAAGGCACCGACAAAGGTAATGAAGATCGGTGTGAACGACACATTCGGTGAGTCCGGTCCTGCTCTTGAACTGATCAAGAAGTATGGTCTTGATGCAGACAGCATTTACGCAAAGGTAAAGGCATTTGTAGCGGAGTAAGGTCTGTTTCGACGTCTTTGACTGGCGGCAGAAAGCAAAAGCTGCTTAGAAATGATATGTTATTTTATGGGGTCTGTACTGAAAATGGTACAGATCCCATTTCTGGTATATAGAAAATTTTCGATAATGGTACGGCAACGCGCAAGGCGTGTCAGATCCCTCACATATAAGAAGCATTGGAAGTAGAAATTGGCAGGCATGCTTTGCATTAATAAAATAGGAAAGGTGACTGATATAATATGAGACTGATGATCGTACGACATGGAGATCCGGATTACAGCATTGATTCGCTGACCCCAAAGGGCTGGAAGGAGGCAGAGCTTTTAGCAGACCGCCTTTGTAAGCTGGACATTGCAAAATTTTATGTTTCTCCACTTGGAAGAGCAAAGGATACCGCATCTTTCACGCTGAAACGGCTGGGACGGGAAGCGGAAGAGATGACGTGGATGCGGGAATTTGATGCCTGGATCAAACGACCGGACGTGGGCGACAGGGCGATATTGTGGGACTGGCTTCCGGAGGACTGGACGAAGGTTTCTTCCTTTTATGATAAGGATGCATGGAGTGACCATACACTTCTGAAAGAAGGGACAACGGAACATGGTGATATCAGGGCGGAGTATGACTGGGTCATCGGAGAATTTGACAAGCTGCTTGAGCGTCATGGCTATCGCCGCGAGGGACAGATCTATCGTGCGGAGAATGCCAATGATGACACCATTGTCCTGTTCTGTCACTTCGGACTGGAATGCGTGCTTCTAAGTCATCTTCTTGGTATCTCACCGATGGTGCTGTGGCATGGGCTCTGTGCAGCACCAACCTCCGTTACAACACTCTACACCGAAGAACGCCGCCCGGGCATTGCCTCCTTCCGTATGACAGCCTTCGGAGATACCTCACACCTGTATGTGGCAGACGAACCACCTGCCTTCGCAGCCAGATTCTGTGAGTGCTATGACCACACCGATGAGCGCCACGACTAACCCACATCCAATCCGGTGATAACTATATTAAAAAAATTTATTTCATGCAACATTTTGAGCTGAGGCGACACAGATAAATAGGAATTCCGAAAATGGGAAACAAATTGTTTATTTTATGTGCCGCAGGGGAAGCGGCAGAAGGGAGCCGCTTATGATGAATGGAACGGAACGGCTGATCGGACTCAGAATGAGGAAGGTGACGCTTCGCAAACGTCACTGGAAGAAACCGGCACGGATTGCCGGAGGCTGTGTGTGGTTCGTGCTTGCAGTATTATTGTGCCGGATCTTTCTGGGAGGAACGGATGGCTGCTATACCAACAGTATCACGCATGTGGACAGCTACCGGCAGATTTATCAATATTATATGGGACTGCTTGAGAAGCAGGATAAAATTGTTTTAAAAGACAGTGATGCAATGAACGCAAAGATGGGAGGAGAGAATACTTCCGGCGGGGATGTGCAATATGCAACTGCTTCTGTCGACAGCAATGTGCAGACATATGTTTCGATCAACCAGCGGGAAACAGGAGTCGGGGAAGCAGATGCGATCATTACGGACGGACAATATATCTATGAGCTGGTACAGAAGGAGACGGAGAATGACTGGGGTGATCCGCCGTGTATTCATATTCTGAAGCCGGAGGGGAAACAGACAAAGGAGATATTGAAGTTTAAGCTGCCGATTCCAAAGAACGAAAATGGATCCACAGGTTTATCTTCTGATGCAAAATGGTTGTCATACCGGACGGCAGCATTGTATGTTTATCAGGATATACTTGTTGTGGCAGAGGAGCTTCATGGACTTGCCGGAGAAGAGGAGCTTCAGGGAACGGTGAAGTGGGATGTTAAAACAGCCGTTTATTTCTATGACATTTCCGATATCAGACATCCAAAGGAACTGCGCCATATTTTGCAGAATGGCAGTTACAATACTCTGCGGGAATATCAGGGTGTTTTGTATCTGGTGACACAGAATTGGGACGTTCCGGTGACTGCGATGAAGGAGAAGAATAAGGAACGTTATGTTCCGTGGCTGGACGGAAAATTTCTGGAAACCGACAATATTATTCTGCCGGAAGATGCACAGGGGAATGCATACACCATGGTCAGCACATGGAAGCTGCAAAAGGACGTGAAAAAGATCAATGCAAAAGTGGTGATTGGTCTGTACACGGGCGTATATATGACAGAGAATAATCTGTATCTTTCCACGACTCTTTATGCAGATATCGCCCAACAGGAAAAAAATGACAGTAGCAGGATACTCAGGTTTAAACTGGACGGGGGAAAACTGGTTGAAAATAAGACGGTGGTAATGCCGGGATCATTTGCAAACAGTTTTGCCATTCAGGAAAGAAAAGACATGCTGTATGTGGTGACAGAGATTATCCATTATGCGTATGAGCAGGATGCAAAGGGGGAGGAGGGCTATGAGTCCGGGCAAAACTATGTCAGTAACACAGAGATCTGTGCCTACGTTTTTGACGATGCATTAGAAATGATCTCGAAATGCGGCAATATTGCAGAAAACGAAGATGTCAAAGCCGTCCGTCTTCTGGAGGATGTCGGATATGTGGTGTCCTATCAGCAGACGGATCCTCTCATCAGTATTGACTTTTCTGATCCGAAGGAGCTAAAGGTGATGGACGAACTGAAAATGCCGGGCTTTTCTACGTATCTTCATCCGGTCAAAGACAATCTTCTTCTCGGAATCGGGACAACAGACGATACGCAGAATCAACATATTAAGATAGCACTGTACGATATTTCGGACAATGAAAATTTACATATTTTTGATGAAAAGCTCATCGAAGATATGGAGAACAGCAATGTAGAGTATGATTACAAGGGTGTATTTATTGATGGGGACAACAGTATCGTCGGTTTTGGGGGAATGACCTACGATGAGAAATATCTGGACGACTCGGAAGAGAAGGCATACCGGAACACCTATGTATTATATCGTTACAGCAGAGAAGGTAAGCTCGAACCAATCGGGGACTACGAGGTTAAAACAGGAAGCAGTGGAATGGTTGGCATGCGGATCGGATCGTGGTTTTATATTATTCCGTATGGTCATGCAGGTGTCAGTGATATGGTGATCGTTCCGTATCTATAAAGAAGAAATCTTAAATTTTTAAGTAAAATCAGTTCGCTATGGTAACGGTAGCAGGTTGCCTGGAAAAGGGGGAAACTATGAAGAAAAGAAAAATCATGTTTGCTGCAGTGATCGTGGTCTTCTGCCTTGTGATCTTTGTGGTCACAAGACAGCAGACTTCTCGTTCCATTCTTGGAACGATGAAAATGTATTCGGTATTTCAGATGCCGGATGTTTCGCTGGCGCAGGGAAATTATTCCGGCAAGAAATTAAAAAACCTGTCCTTTCAGGACAAAGTTCAGTTATTTCATATTCTGCAAAAAACAATAATTTATCAAAAAGAAAAAGATCCAAAATATTCGCCGGAGGATCTTGGATTGTGGGATACACAGATACTGTTTCGCTGGGACAACGACACAAAAAACATTCTGTACTGGTCCGATTATCAGGACGATAAAACAGGGCTTTTCACCTGGGGAGCCGTAGACGGCGACGACATAAAAAGTTATTATCTCGACAAAAAATATGCCCTCAAACTTCAGAAATTATTTATCAAATATACCGGCAAAAATGAAAAAACATTTCCAAAAAATTCACAGGATTCATAATCATGTTACGAAAACTTTCCTCACGAAATGTTAATGTAGGTTCATAATATTTCTTATGTCCTGAAAACAAATAATAATTTTGCCTCGTAAAACAGATTAATCCGTGAACTATGACAAAAAATTGACGCAGATCAGTAGGATTTCTGAAAAGTCTTTGCTTTGCAATGCTTTGATAAATGCGCATCCGCACGACTGAGCCCACCTCGGGGCGAGTACGGTAGGATGCGTTTATCAAAAATCAAAGCAGCAAAGCAATTAGACTTTTCGAAATCCGTTAGTGACAAGACAATTTTTTTGTCATAGCTCACGGATTTTCAAGTTCTTTGGCAGGCAAAATTCTATTATCAGTAATTGGACATAAGAAATATTATGAGCGATTTCGTTTCATTGCTGTGGAAAGTTTTGTGAGATTATTATGAATAATCGGTACCTTCATTGGAAAAAATAGGCATAAAAGGTATGCACATTTTGTGCGGAAAAGGAGGTGCCGGATGGCAAAAAAAGAAATCGGAAAACAAAGCGTAGAATTTGACTGTCCGCCCCTGATCGTAGGGGCGGCGTCTGTTGTTGGAGAAAAAGAAGCACAGGGACCCTACGGAAAATATTTTGATCATGTCATAAAGGATCCGATGGCGGGACAGGAGACATGGGAGGAAGCGGAAGAACGCTTTCAGCAGATTGCAGCGGAGATGGCAATCGAAAAATGCGGCTTAAAGAAAAAGGATATCCGCTATGTTGTGGCGGGCGATCTGCTCGGACAGCTCATTGCATCCTCGTTTGGTCTGATGAATCTGGACATCCCGATCTTTGGTGTGTATGGTGCGTGCTCGACGATGGGGGAATCACTGGCAATCGGATCAATGTTAGTGGACGGCGGTTTTGCGGATCGTGTCGTGGCACTTACGTCCAGCCATTTTGCCAGTGCAGAAAAGCAGTTTCGTTTCCCGTTGGGTTATGGCAACCAACGTCCGCAGGCGGCAACCTGGACTGTGACGGGAAGCGGGGCAGTTGTTCTATCCTCGCAGTTTGATACAAAGAAGAAACTGTCCCGCAAAACGGATGTCCAAAAAATCGTACAGGTACGCGGCGTTACCACCGGTAAGATCGTAGATTATGGTGTCAAGGACAGTATGAATATGGGAGCCTGTATGGCACCGGCTGCGGCTGACGTGATCGCAGCGAATCTGAATGATTTTCAGAGAAAGCCGGAGGACTATGATCAGATCATCACAGGTGATCTGGGAGAAGTTGGAAGACAGATCCTGCTGGATATTCTGCAGGCAAAGGGGTATGACATTGCGGACAGATATATCGACTGTGGCATTGAAATTTATCGGGATGACCAGAATGTACAGTCCGGTGGAAGCGGCTGTGGCTGCAGCGCGGTCATGCTGACCGGCTATATTCTGCAGAAGTTAAAAAATCAGGAATGGAAGCGTGTTTTGTTTGTTCCGACCGGAGCACTTTTGTCACCGGTAAGTTTTAATGAAGGAAAAAGTGTACCGGGAATTGCACATGCAGTTATCCTGGAAAGTGCCGGAGAAAATGACAGAAAATAAGAAAAAGAAACGTAGCGTTTTTTGAAAAATCATGTAATAAAATTTGGAAAAAGGAGAACCGAAAAATATGAATTATGTTTGGGCATTTATTGTGGGTGGATTTATCTGTGTCATTGTACAAATTTTAATGGACAATACAAAGCTTTTGCCGGGAAGGATCATGGTGTTGCTTGTCTGCACCGGCGTCATACTCGGAGCACTTGGATGGTACGAGCCTTTCGAAAAATGGGCAGGTGCCGGAGCGACGGTTCCGCTTCTTGGTTTTGGAAATGTTTTATTTCACGGTATGAAAGAAGCAATTGATCAGGAAGGATTTATCGGATTATTTAAAGGCGGTTTTACGGCATGTTCGGTTGGCGTTTCCGGTGCAATCATTTTTGGGTATATCGGATCGTTGATTTTTAAACCGAAAATGAAATAAAAAGCACTGGAAAAACAAGGCAATATTTATAATTTTTTGTAACAAAATTAAAATAATTATACAATAGTAACAAAAATTGAAAAAAGGGTTGAAACTTTTCGGAAAACGCTATAAACTTTTTATCGTAGATTAAGTTGTTAATTATTTCTTTAGTTATGAAAGGGAGAAGTATTATGGCAGACAAGAAAAATACTACCGCAAAAAAAGAGACCGCAGTTAAGACAAACGCAGCAGTAACAGCAGCAGCCGCAACCGTAGCAGCAGCTAAGAAGACAGAGGCAGCCGCTCCTGCAGCTAAGACAGCAGATACAGTTAAGAAGACAGAAGCACCAAAGAAGACTGAGAACAAGAAGGCAGAGGCACCAAAGAAAGCTCCTGCAGCTAAGAAGGCAGAGCCTAAGAAACGTGGAAGAAAGCCTGTAGCTAAGAAGGCTGAGCCACGCGTTCAGGAAGTTTACTTCGAGTTTGATGGCAAGCAGGTTGAGGCCGGCCAGGTTGTTTCTCTGATTGAGCAGGCTTACAAGAACGAGGGTCATCAGATCGGACGTATCAAGGATCTGAAGGTTTACATCAACTCTGAGGAAGGCAAGGCATATTATGTCATTAACGGAGACAATGGTGAAGGTAAGTATATCGAGCTGTAAGAATTTTTGCGATATATCAAAAGGGCTGAGATCATTCTCAGCCCTTTTTCCATGTCAACCCATGGAAAATATTTGTGTTGACAGATGATTGATTATTTACCTGCCATAGATTCTTCCTGACGCTTGATCATCTGACGAACCATCTCGCCACCAACGGAACCGTTCTGTGCGGATGTCAGATCTCCGTTGTAACCACCGTTCTTAAGTGGTACTCCTAACTCACTGGCAACCTCCATCTTGAACTTGTCCATAGCTTCTTTTGCCTGTGGAACTTCCATTTTTGAACTCTGACTGTTTGTCATTTTTTCTACCTCCTTGATATTGGTTTTGCCGATTGATTTCATTCTGCCGCAGCAGATTCATATCTTTTTCGGCGGGATAGGCTTTTGTTTTGCTTATCCTGATTTCTATTATCTGCAATTGCAGGTAAAATATTTTGCCAGTTTCTTCCTGCTTTTTGAGGAAAATTTGACCAGAAGGTTGAAATTTGTGAGAAATGTGATACAATAATATAAATAATTATGTTTAGAACTTATGAAAGGATGGAGGATATCATGAAGCATATTCAGACATTAAACAAGGCAAACTTAAGTGAGTCCGCTAAGAAGGGCGGCTGTGGTAAGTGTCAGGCATCTTGCCAGTCTGCATGTAAGACATCTTGTACGGTAGGAAACCAGAAGTGTGCAAGAGAGGATGACGACAAATAATTGTTGTGATTGCGCTGAAAGCAGATAGCTGCTGCAATTTATTATTGCAGCAGCTATTTACATGTTACAGTTTCAAATTTCCCACGAGTAATGTATCGGATCACACAGGCTCGATGCGCTGACATATCTGGTGTGGGTGATCTGAATTAAGAAAGGATAATTATGATTCATAAATTTAAAGCAAAGGATTTAAATATTGTATTGGATGTAAACAGCGGTGGAGTACATCTGGTGGATGATCTTACTTATGATCTGCTGGATCATCTGGAGGAACCGCTGGCAGAGGAATGTCCGGAAGAGGCAGTGAAAGCGCTGGCAGACAAGTATACAAGGGAGCAGGTTGAGGAGTGCTATGGAGAGATTTTAGAGCTTTACCATGACAAAGTGCTTTTCAGCGGAGATCCGTATGCTGTCTATGCCGAAACAGCGATCAATTCGCCGATCAAGGCAATGTGCCTTCATATTTCCCATGACTGTAATCTGCGCTGCAAGTATTGCTTTGCATCCACGGGAGATTTTGGTACGGGACGTAAGCTGATGCCTCTGGAAACCGCTAAGGCAGCCATTGATTTTCTTTTGGAGAAGTCTGTGGGAAGAGAGAATCTCGAGCTTGATTTCTTCGGTGGTGAGCCGCTGATGAATTTCGATGTAGTAAAGCAGACCGTAGCTTACGCCAGAAGCAAGGAGAAGGAATACGGTAAGCATTTCCGTTTTACGATCACAACAAACGGCATGCTTCTGGATGATGATGCGATTGATTTCATCAACAAGGAAATGTATAATGTTGTTCTTTCCATCGATGGACGAAAGGAAGTCAATGACCGGATGCGTGTGCGTGCAGACGGAACAGGAAGCTATGATCGCATCGTCAGGAATTTTAAAAAACTTGTGGAGAAGCGTGGCGATAAGGAATGGTATGTCCGTGGAACATATACAAAGTACAATCTGGATTTTTCCGAGGATGTATTCCATCTGTATGAGCAGGGCTTTGATCAGATCTCGGTGGAGCCGGTTGTGGAGGATCCGAAAGTAGAGTATGCGATCACGGAGGAAGATCTGGATCGTATCTGCGAGGAGTATGATAAGCTGGCAGACCGTCTGATGGAACTTAAGAAGAACGGTGGATTCCTGAATTTCTTCCATTTCATGATCGATCTGGAGCAGGGACCGTGTGTGATCAAACGTCTGCGTGGCTGCGGCAGTGGTAACGAGTATGTTTCCATCACCCCGGACGGAGATATTTATCCATGCCATCAGTTTGTCGGACATGAGGAATACTGCATGGGTAATATTGAGGAAGGCACCTTCAATGAGGAGATCAAGAAGGAATTTGCGGGGGCACATGTTTATTCCAAGCCATCCTGCCAGAAGTGCTGGGCGAAGTTTTACTGCAGCGGTGGCTGTAATGCAAACAACTATATTTATAATGGAGACATTCATAAGGTTCATGAGATGTCCTGCAAGATTCAGAGAAAGCGTCTGGAAAGTGCAATTCTGATCAAGGTTTGTGAGATGTTAGAAAAGGCGAATGCATAAGCCGATCAACGTACAATGATGTTGCCGTGTTTGCTGTGGTATAGTATAATAGAGAAGAGGCAGCATTGGTGGCTGCATGAAAGAAGCCGTTTGCTGCGGTGTATACAGGTGAGTTACGAGAGAACGGATCACCGCAGTGTATATGTGGGTTAACAAAGGAATGGAGGTATTATCATGAGGTTAGTAACCAGATCTGATTTTGATGGGTTAGCATGTGCGGCACTGTTAAAGGAAGCCGGGATCATTGATCATTGGAAGTTTGCACATCCGAAGGATCTGCAGGATGGTCTGATTGAGGTTACGGAGGATGATTGTCTGGCAAATGTTCCTTATGTGGAGGGTTGTGGTCTTTGGTTTGACCACCATTCCAGCGAGCATGAGAGACAGCAGTTAGCCGGCAAATATAAAGGAGAGAGTCGTCTGACTCCATCCTGTGCCAGAATTATTTATGAATATTATGGCGGTAAGGAGAAGTTTCCACAGTTTGATGAGATGATGGAGGCGGTGGACAAGGTAGACTCCGCCAATCTGACGATTGATGAGATCCTTCATCCGACCGGATGGATCCTGGTCGGATTTATTATGGATCCACGTACCGGTCTTGGGCGCTGGCGTAATTTCCGGATTCCGAACTATCAGCTAATGGAAGAACTGATCGACGCCTGCCGGACAATGACTACGGATCAGATCCTGGCACTGCCGGATGTGGTGGAACGTATTGAGATTTATCATGAGCAGTCTGAGAAGTTTCAGGAAATGGTCAAGGCACATACACACGTCGAGGGCAATGTGATCATATCCGATCTTCGCGGTGTTGATCCGATCTATTCCGGTAACCGTTTTATGATCTACAGCATGTATCCGGAACAGAATATTTCCTGCTGGATCGTAAACGGAAAGGGCGGTGCAGGATGTTCTGCAGCAGTTGGCTACAGCATTTTGAATAAGACCTCTAATGTCAATGTCGGAAGCCTGATGCTCAAGTACGGCGGTGGTGGTCATAAGGCAGTAGGAACCTGCCAGTTCTCCGATGAGAACATGGAGACGGAGCTTCCGAAGATGCTGCAGGAGCTGATTGCAATGTCGAATCAGTAATAATATAGCGGAATAAGATGCTGCAGGGGGCATATATTTTTCCCTCAACATCACAAGATAAAAGCAGGGACAGATTTTCCGGCAATCGAAAAGTTTGTCTCTGTTTTCCTGTTACCGACGAAACAGGAATGAAGACACTACGCCTGTGGAGTACGGCTGCGGGCTGAGAAAGGAATATCGGAATATTATGTTATTAATGTTAATGGTAGTTTTGTGCTACACGATCTGTTCGCTGAGTGATAAATATGCAGTTGCCAAGATTAAATTTAATGGTAATGAACTGACATTCCTGATGGCAGCAGCAACTGCGGTATTTATGACATTTACGTTGCCGTTTGTTGATACGCACGTTGTGTGGGGGCTGCCGGCAGTGGCAGCGATCCTTCTGTTGACCGCTTCCAAGATGCTGGAGTTTCAGATGTCAGCACTGATCCTTCGGGATATGTCGGCGTTTGAATTAAAGGCATGGCTTGGAATTTGCCTGTTTGCGTCCTATTTTACGGACATTGCCATGAAGACACAGGTGTTTTCGTGGGTGCGTCTTGCATTTATTGCAGTGACGGTAGTCGGCCTTATACTGATCGCACAGGCGGGCAGAAAAACCATTCATTATGGGAAAATTATTCTTCCGCTCATTGTTTATCTGGCGGCGAAATACGGCTATGGCTTTGTGATCGCAGCGGCAGAGCCGTACATATCCTCAACAATGTGTCTTTATTTTGCATTGATCCTTCTTGCTCTGATCCTTTTACCGGTGGTACATCCGGTTCGGCTCTTTAAGGAAAAGAGAAACGGAGGTCTGTTTGTCGTTCTGACCAAGATTCCGAATGTTGCGGGTTTGCTTGGCGAGAATGCCGTGATCGCGGTAAGCCTTGCTAATTATTCCTTCATCCAGCCGATGATCCTTGTGGTGCTTTTCTTCTGGGGCATTGCCAGAAAAGAAGAGGAGCACGATCTTCTCAGTGTGCTGGGTGGAATTGTCTGTATTATCGGAATTGTGGGATTTCAGCTGTTATAATTTTGCAATTTTGTGCAGGTGTACATGAAATTGATAAATTGTAAATGAATGGATTCTTCTTTTGTATGCTTGACAGACAGCGTGACCCTCACTATACTAAAAGAGATAATTTGTCTGGGGAGCTGTTACGGCTGAGAGGGACGAAAGATGTCCGACCCATGAACCTGATTCGGATAATTCCGGCGTAGGAAGATAGATTTGCTTTGTATAACATCATATTCTTACAAATTACAGTGCTTCAGATGAATATATCCGGAGCACTTTTTGTATGGAAATGTGTCATCCGCGATATACGAAAATGCTCCCGGGCGTATGTTTATTTTATTATGAGTTACTCAAACTTCGCACAGCTATTATTAAAAATTAAAACGTGCACCATAATATTTTTATGACCACAGTTATATACTGAGTGCGCAAAGTCTGAGTCAGTTAAAAAGGAAGAAGTGAGGTAGATTATGGATTACACAACACAGATGGATGCAGCAAGGAAGAATATCATCACTCCGGAAATGGAGAAGGTTGCTGCCAAAGAGAAAATGGATGTGGAGGTACTTCGTGACCTGATCGCAAAGGGGCAGGCAATCATCCCGGCGAATAAGAACCACAAGGTACTTGAACCGAACGGAATCGGAAGTGCGCTTCGCACAAAAATCAATGTCAATCTTGGAACATCCCGTGACTGGACCGATCTTGACATGGAGATGGAAAAGGTAAAGAGTGCCGTTGATATGGGAGCAGAGGCGATCATGGACTTAAGCTCCAGCGGAGATACACAGAAGTTTCGCCGCAAGCTGACGGCAGAGTGTCCGGCAACGATCGGTACCGTACCGATTTATGATGCAGTCGTATATTATCACAAGGCATTAAAGGAGATCACCGCGAAGGAGTGGCTCGACATTGTCAGAATGCATGCGGAGGATGGCGTTGATTTCATGACGATCCACTGTGGCGTCAATAAGGAAACAGCACGTCATTTCCGTCAGGATAAACGTCTGATGAACATCGTATCCCGTGGCGGTTCCATCATTTATGCATGGATGGAGATGACCGGTAATGAGAATCCATTCTACGAGTATTATGATGAAGTGCTGGATATCTGCAGAGAATATGATGTTACGATGAGCCTTGGTGATGCATGTCGTCCGGGCTGTTTGAAGGATGCATCCGATGTTTCCCAGATTCAGGAGCTGATCACACTCGGTGAGCTGACAAGACGTGCCTGGGAAAAGGATGTTCAGGTTATGATCGAGGGACCGGGTCATATGCCGCTTGATCAGATCAAAGCGAATATGGAGATTCAGAAGACAATCTGTAAGGGAGCACCATTTTATGTGCTTGGACCTCTCGTTACGGATATTGCACCGGGCTATGATCATATTACCTCCGCAATCGGTGGGGCAATCGCTGCAACATATGGCGCTTCCTTCCTGTGCTATGTAACACCGGCTGAGCACCTGCGTTTGCCGGATCTGAACGATGTAAAGGAAGGAATCATTGCTTCCAAGATCGCAGCGCATGCCGCTGATATTGCGAAGGGACTTCCGGGTGCAAGAGACTGGGATGATGAGATGGCAGCAGCCCGCCGCGCCCTTGACTGGGAGAAGACCTTTGAGCTTTCGATTGATCCGGAGAAGGCGAGAAGATACCGTGCCGAGGCAGCTCCGGAGAAGGAGGATACCTGCTCTATGTGTGGTAACTTCTGTGCAGTAAAGAATATGAACAAGATTTTGGACGGGGAGATTGTATCAATTTTTGATGAATAAGATGAAAAAATTACCGGTTGTATTGACAATTGCCGGTTCGGATTCAAGTGGAGGCGCCGGAATACAGGCAGATTTAAAGACAATGTCTGCATTTGGTGTATACGGTATGAGTGTGATCACGGCAGTGACGGCACAAAACACATGCGGTGTGACCGGCGTGCAGAGTGTAACCGGCGAAATGATTCGTCTGCAGTTGGAAGCGGTGCTTCAGGATATTAAGCCGGATGCCGTTAAGATCGGCATGCTTTCTACCGCAGAAGCTGTGGAGGCGGTGGCTGATCTGCTTGAAGAATATCAGCCTTCCCATATTGTATTAGATCCGGTCATGGTATCGACAAGCGGACGAAGTCTTCTGGAGCCGGAAGGGGAACGTTTGATGCTGGAACGACTGTTTCCGATGGCTGAGCTTGTGACGCCCAACATTCCGGAGATACAGGCGATTCTTGCAGGGACGATCCAGACCGAAGAGGCACATTTACAGAGCAGTGAACCGGTACCGGAGAACTGCATCACAACCGTCTTCGACATGGAAGCTGCGGCGAAGAAGCTGTGGCAGCGATATAGCTGTCAGGTACTCTTAAAGGGCGGTCATATGCAGCAGGCAGCGGATGATCTGTTATATGTGGGTGAACCGGTATGGTTTCCGGCAGAGCGCATTGAATGCAGCAATACGCACGGAACCGGCTGCACCCTGTCCTCTGCGATCGCAAGCGGACTTGCGCTTGGTTACTCATTGGAAGAATCCGTGGGACGTGCCAAGGAATATGTGCGCGGTGCCATGTCCACAGGACTTGAACTGGGTCATGGAAACGGACCGCTTGATCATGGCTGGAATACATCATCGGCTGTGTTTACACAGTCCTCCCAGTCTGCGCGGTAGGTTTCCTCCGGAACAGCATAAACATAACATCCGGCTTCTTTGGCAGCATGGATGGCATAAGGAGCATCCTCGAAGACAACCGTATTCGAAGGTGGTACCTGATAAAGATCACATACATACTTGTAAATATCGCCGGTGCGTTTACCGAGACCGATTTCAAAGCTGGTATGTATGTCCTTAAAATAGGACAGTATTCCAAGGCGTCGAAAGGCATTCTCAGCGCAGTCGCGCTCTGAGGTTGTCAGGACGCAGAGGATACTGTCCTTTTTGGTGGACAGATCTTTCAGTAAAGAAAGTACCCCGGGTTTTAATGGAATCTGCAGCCGGTAAGAATCATGGATCAATTGCATGACATCATGATTGATCGAGGCAATGTCTCCGGAGACGCCGAGTGTTCGGAAATAGGCAGCGGATTCATCCATTGTCATTGTTTCGATGATGTCCTCCAGATTCTCAGGAGGCTGGATCTGCCTGGACAGCAGAAAGCTGCGTCCAAGGTGTGTCCATTCTCCCATGGAATCAAGAAGCGTCCCATCCATGTCGAAAATATAAAGTCCGGCTTCTTTTATGGTATTCATGAGAGTATCTCCTTTGTGCGTGCGAGCAGTTCTTTCGTGGCGATTCCGGGATCCGGTTGAGCGAAGATGGCAGAGATCACAGAGATGCCGTCAATGCCTGTTCCGGCAAGCTTTGTCAGATTATCGGCATTGATTCCGCCAATAGCGACAACAGGGATGGAAACGGTATCGGTGATCTGCTTCAGTTCCTCAAAGGTAACCGGGATATGATCTGCCTTCGTATCGGTTGGGAATACGGCACCGACGCCGATATAGTCTGCACCTGCCTTCTCGGCGGCAACCGCTTCCTCGAGTGTGCTGGCGGAAATACCGATGATCTTATCCGGTCCGAGGATTTGTCTGGCTTTCTGATATTCCATATCGCTCTGACCAATGTGGACGCCATCGGCATCAATTTCTTTGGCGGCGTAAATATCATCGTTGATGACGAACGGAACCCGATACCTGGCAGCAATTTCTTTGATCTCCATTGCTTCCTGTACCATTTCTTCATGGGAAAATTCTTTTTCGCGAAGCTGCAGAAACGTCGCTCCGTTTTTGAGAACGTTTTCAACAACATCGGCAAGACGTCTGCCGTTTAACCAGTAACGATCAGTGATCGCATATAAGGTAAGTGCATCATTTCTTAATGGATATGACATTTTTATCTCCTTTTGTTATCTGAATTTATGATAGGATGTTTTGAATTCGACGATGCCACGGATTGTATCAGTGTTATACGCGCTCGATCTTAGCTCCCTTTAAGAAGGTTTCGTAGTCCATGCTGCTCATATAATCGATGAGGAAGGTGCGCAAAGAACCGGTGCCGCCTTCTGTCCGGACAGTTTTTTCGTAGGCAAGCTCACCGGCATAGCCGTAAGCGGCAATTGCTGTTGCAGTAGCCTCGAGAGCCTTATAAGGGTTGGCGGATACAAAGACACCGATCGCACTGGTCAGCATGCAGCCGGTACCGGTAATGCGTGACATCATAGGATGACCATTGCGGATCAGATAAGCAGTGTCTGCGTTGGCAACAACATCGATCGGACCGCTGATGGCGATCACAGAGCAGGTGATGGCACTGATCTTTTTGGCGTATTCTGCAATCTCATAAATGTTATCCTCGTTTGCAAGATCCTCATTGGCAGCATCTACGCCCTTGGCGTGGGAACTCTTGTCACCAACATATTTGATCTCGGAGATATTGCCGCGGATTACGGTGAAACGGATGCTGTTCATCAGATTTTCCAGAACGGCGTTGCGGCGGTGTGCGGCTCCGGCTCCAACCGGATCAAAAATGACAGGATGCTCGATTTCGTTGTTCTTGCGTCCCATACGCAGCATGGACTCCTCCAGAAATCCGCCGGTGTTACCCATGTTGATCACGCAGCCGTTGCAGCCTGCGGAGATATCGGCAACTTCCTCCGGATCATCTGCCATAGTTGGAGAGCCGCCGCATGCCAGCGTCATATTGGCGCAGTCGGTTGCGGTGATGTAGTTGGAAATATTGTGTACAACCGGAGCAACTGTTTTGATGTTGTCAAAGATTTCTTTTGCCTGTTCTGTAATATTCATAATATGTTTCCTTTCTGATGCGGCAGTAAAAGGACTGCGCTGCTTGTATTCTGATAAAAAAACGACAGAAAAAGAATCATACCCGCGGTGGTATGCCCCTTCTTCTGCCGTTCGACAAAATCTGAGTCCAGTATATCATAGCGATCGAAAAAGTCAAGCATATGTGCGTGTGTTTGTGGCAGGATGCAGACAGCAAAAAGAAATTGATAATCATTGCAAAACATCCTATAATGAGAGAAGACAGGAGGGGAAAGCGATGAATCAGAACAGACCGGTGCCGGGAGCATTTTATCGGCATTTTAAAGGGAATATATATCAGGTACGCACGATTGCAAAGCATTCGGAGAGCGGAGAGGAAATGGTGGTGTATCAGGCGATGTATCCGCCGTTTGAGACATGGGTAAGACCATTGTCCATGTTTACAGACAGGCTTGACAGAACGCGTTATCCGGAGGCGGCGCAGGAGTATCGTTTTGTGGAGGTACGTTTTCAGAAGGAAGACGGTGGTAGTGTGCTCCGGTCACAAAATAAATCTGTCCCGGAAAACGGACAGACCGATTCCGGACAATTGCAGGAAAGCAGTAGAAAGGAAATGATGGCAGAACCGGTCAGCGATGAAGAATTACGGGAAATTCTGATCAATGATCAGGGAGAGAAAAGGCTGACCGGGAGAATGCCGGAGGAGGAGATTGCAAGGAGAGGTTTCCTTGCACTTCTGGATGCGGAGACATACCGCGAGAAACGGCAGATCCTTACCGGTATGCGTGATTATATCAATGAGCTTTATCTGAATAATCTGGCGGCGGCACTTGATATTGTGCTGGAGGAAGGATCTTCACAGGAGCACTATGATACGCTTCTTCATTGTCTGGAGACATATGAGAAGTATGAGGGGGGAAGACTGCGGCGATGATGAATAAGATTCTGCATACGATGTTTTATGGCAGTGCCAAAGCAAGAGTATTTTTGTGGTCGATCGTTATCATGGGACTTGCTGCGGTTTTGTTTGGCGTACTTGCGGCAGTGCTTGGATCCTTTGCGTTCGGAACGGGAGCCTTTGTCTGCGCGCTGTCGGCATTTGTGACATCACAGTCAGCCTCACTGACCGAGATTGAGCGCAGCGACCGCAGGCGCAGGGAGAAGCTGTCTGCTAAAGGAGTCGAAGGATTGGATGCATCCGGCGAAATGCAGGAGGGACAGGAAGACCGCGAAAAGGAAGAGGAGAAGAAGCAAAAGGAACAGGAGAAAGAAAAGCTTCAGTACTTATCTTCCTTTAATGCGCGTAAGTTTAAAAAACTTGCCAAAGAGCATCAGGTGAAGCAGAAGCATGTGTTTGCGATGGTCGATTCTTATCCGGCGGAGAAAATACAACAGGCACCGGCAATCGTCTGGCGGACGGATCATTATCTGCATCTTCTGATCATGGACCGCAGTGCCAGAGAGTTTAAGATTCCTTTTAATGATATTAAGGGCGTGCATTATCATAAAAATATGCCGGCAGATCCCGAACAGGATTATCTGGCATTTCAATATTCCGGTTTCATGACGGGCGTATATAAGCCGTATCTGCCGGAATATAAGCAAAATACAAAAAACGGACATATCGTATATGTGAAGAATCTGTTTACGATCCATCCGGGAATTTCATTTACCAATACCTCTATGAAGGGGATTTTCAGTATTCTGACAAGAGCACCGTTTCTTGTGGATGATGCGGTGAATACCTCCGGACGGTTTGATGAATATTTTAAAGATATCTATCGTTATGGCATTTTATGCAAGAATAATGTTTATACGTTGGAGGAGTACCGTCAGAAAATGGAAAGTGTACTGGAGGAGCTTGTGGAGGCACCGGTCACCAGAGATCAGTTTTTCAGGACGCTGAATGCGATGAACAACTATCATCTGATCACGCAGGAGTATGTGACGAAATATACGCAGAAGTATGTTATGAAGCATAACTAAAAATTTTATGAAAAATATAAGGAAACTGTAAAAATAATTGTGGCGGGCATAAAATTATGATAAGATTTGACCACCTGAAATATTTACTGTTGACAGCAGTCCGAAAATAGTTTATGCTTAATGAATAAGAACACTTGTTCGTGAGAAAGTGAGGAAGATTATGGCAAAGGAAATTAAGATCGATGAGAATAAACGAAAGGCACTGGAGTCTGCTGTTGCACAGATCGAGAAGGCATACGGCAAGGGCTCGGTGATGAAGCTCGGTGACAATACCCATATGAACGTGGAGACATTCCCGACAGGTTCTCTGGGGCTTGATCTTGCACTTGGAGTAGGAGGTATTCCGAAGGGAAGAGTTGTGGAGATCTACGGTCCTGAGGGAGGTGGTAAGACCACGGTAGCACTTCATATTGTAGCAGAGGTGCAGAAGCTTGGCGGTATTGCCGGATTTATTGATGCGGAGCATGCGCTGGATCCTGTCTATGCGAAGCGGATCGGCGTTGACATTGACAATTTATACATATCCCAGCCGGACAATGGAGAACAGGCTCTGGAGATCACGGAGACGATGGTTCGTTCCGGGGCGATCGACATTATTATTGTTGACTCTGTGGCGGCACTTGTACCGAAGGCTGAGATCGAGGGAGATATGGGCGATTCCCATGTGGGTCTGCAGGCGCGACTGATGTCACAGGCTCTTCGTAAGCTGACCGGTATCATTGGTAAGACAAGCTGTACCGTTATCTTTATCAACCAGCTCCGTGAGAAGGTAGGTGTGATGTTTGGTAATCCGGAGACGACAACCGGTGGACGGGCGCTCAAGTATTATTCTTCTGTTCGCCTGGAGGTACGTCGTGGTGAGGTGATCAAGAAGGACGGAGAGGCTATTGGAAATCGAGCTAAGATCAAGGTTGTTAAGAATAAGGTAGCACCTCCATTCCGTGAGGCTGAGGTGGATCTTGTCTATGGCATTGGTATTTCCAGAGAGGGAGATATTCTTGATCTGGCTGCCAATGACAATATTATCAATAAGAGTGGTGCATGGTATGCATACAATGGTAATAAGATCGGTCAGGGTCGTGAGAATGCAAAGCAGTTCTTAAAGGAGCATCCGGATATCATGAAGGAAGTCGAGGACAAGGTTCGCGCTAAGAGAATCCCGTCCGCAGATGGCTCAGAGGATGCGGATGCAGTGGCAGAGCAGAATGATGCCGCACCGGCAGACGCACAGGATAAGGCTGGCGCACCGAAGGGAAAGTAAGTCTGACAGGACAGATTATCTTAAGGGAAGGCAATGAGGGGAGTCAGACCGGACAGCGCTGCCGAGTCCGGGGTGAAGCCGTGAAAGCACGATAAGGACGGAGCGTATTAATGCAGGACGAATCATTAGAAGCCAAGAAGAAGGCGATGTCTCTTTTGAAGTATATGGATCGGACCGAGTGGCAGCTTCGTGACAAGCTGTCGTTGAAGGGATTTTCCGAGGGAGCCATTGAAGAGGCAATCGAGTATGTCAAGTCGTTTCATTATCTGGATGATTACAGATATGCCGTTCATTTTGTAGAGTTCCATCATGAACAGCGGAGCAGACAGAGGCTGCGGCAGGATCTGTATCAGCGCCATGTGCCGGAGGAGTATATTGATCTGGCGATAGAGAACGTATGTGAGAATGATGACGCTGCGTTGCAGACAGCGCTGCGCAAGCTCACGCATGGAGAGACTGAGTTTTCTTATGAGGAGAAGCAGAAGATTGCCGGGAAGTTATACCGGAAGGGCTTTCGACTTGGAGATATCAAGAAGGCGTTGGACATGTAAGCAGAAAGCCGCCGCAGTTGATGACGGCGATGGAATAAAATAAACGGACCGAAGAGAATGAATTTTCTTTGGTCCGTTTGTTTTAAATATATAGGAAACCCGGAGTGTTCCGATCTGCTTGTACCGGCTCCTGTCAGAAGAACAGACACATCGCAAGATAACCGCAGCCCCAGTGGAGCAGTGCACAGCCCCAGATATCCTTCTGCCGTTCAAAGATTGCACCAAGTGCAAGGCTTAACAGGAATGCACCCAGCATGAAATAGAAACCAAAGGGCAGATGCATCAGGGAGAACAACAGCGAGGTCAGGAAGATGCTGAGCTGCTTCTGGTATTTTACATGCAGCAGGGATTTTACGCTCTTCTGGATCACTCCGCGGGCGAGAAATTCCTGAATAAATGCAGTGAAGATATAAATGTATGCACCTTGCAGAGAGCCACCGATAAAGTAGCCCTTGATCTTTATGCCGGCAAGCGACAGGATAAGCTTTGCAAGGATGATCACCAGACAGGAGATCATGCCGGTGGTAAGTGTCTCTTTGAGGTTGGTACGGAATCGGGAGATGTTTGGAATTAGACCGATCTCCCTTAAGGAAAAGCTCGTACAAAATGCAATTTCAAGAAACAGCACAAAGGTGATGACCTCGATCATCAGAGTATAGTCGTGTGTTGTCAGCGGAATGTGCAGGGTGAAGCGACAGAAGCTCCAGGCTGCCAGATATATACTGATACAAAGGATCAGACCGGCAAAGATATAGGCACAGTCATGGTCATGCTGCTGAAGAAGCTGGCTGTCTGTGACATCTTCGATCAGAACGATCATTCCCTGAAATGGTTCCTTTCGCCGGATTGAGGTATTTTCCTGCTGCATCAGGCTGATATCGATGGTCAGATAGGAGCTGTCCTTTGCATCTGTGGGAGTATATTTCACGGTTGTTTTATCGGTGAGCTGTCCCTTTTCCATACTGTTTTTGAACAGCTTATTGAATGCGCGGTTCTTCTTGTTCTGCAGGAACAGATCCGTAAAGGAGCTGCGGATCACATCCGGCGCAGAGACATGAAGGAGCTTGGCACAGGCTGAATTCATATATGTAATGATACCGTCTTCGTTGACCATCAGGACACCATCGCTCATATTTTCGAATATCAGATCTGTCTGCTCTTTTGTGAGAAGTCCGTCTATAGGGTTTGACATATGATCACCCATCCTTTCTGTGTTATAGAATAATGTATCACATTTGACGGATAGCGTAAATGAAAATTATGTGTTATAATATTTGGCTAGGATCAAAAAGGAAGAAAAAGTGCATTAGAGATATGTACGGAAATGAGGATGGAGATGAAGAATACAAGAAAGTGTATCGTATTCCTGCTTGTTCTGTCGATGCTGACAACAATTGTCCCGACAGCAAAAGCACAGGCAGCAGCAAAACCCAAGACAACGTCGCATGCATATTACATGATCGATGCCGGAAGTGGCAAAAAGATTTTGTCGAGTAATGCGAACAAAAGGATATATCCGGCAAGCACAGTAAAGCTGCTGACTGCATTGACGGTTTTGGAGTATTCAGGAACAGATGAAGAGATCAAATATACCAAAAAGATCCGCAGAATGGTTCCGTCCGATGCTTCTGCATTGAACTTGAAGACGGGCAGAACCTATACGGTAGAGCAGTATCTTCATATGCTTTTGATCGTATCTGATGCAGGCTCTGCAGTGGCTCTCGCACAGGGAACTGCAGGAAGTCAGAAGGATTTCGTGGTGTGGATGAATGAGAAGGCGAAGGCTCTTGGCATGATGCACAGCCATTTTGACAATCCGATCGGGCTGGACAAGGGGAGCGGATATTACGGAACCTATACGACGGCAGCTGATTTTATCAAAGTGTCGAAGGCGGCCATGGAGAATCCTGTGATCAAAAGAATCGTAGCAAAGCATAAGTACCGTGTACAGCCGGTTGGTGTTAAGAAATCATTTGTGATCGAGAGTACCAATGCATTTTATAGTGACTACAAGAAGATGGTCAAGAATAAGAAATATAAGATCATCGGCAGTAAGACAGGAACGACGCGTGCAGCAGGACACTGTCTTGTGGCAACAGCCGTTGACAAAAAGGGCAATACTGTGATCTGTGCTTTTTATGGAAAGGGCGATCATAAACAGCTCTATAAGGATATCAGGAAGCTTCTTGACTACGCATTTGCTACATATTGATCCTTTATGGATCCAGTGATCTTTATATAATCGGGGAGATTTGACATGCAGACATATCAGGGAAAGAAATTACCATACCACTCTAATCTGATGGTCACTGTGCCGGGTTCCAAAAGCATCACCAACAGAGCACTGCTTCTCGCGGCACTTGCTGAGGGAAGATCTATCTTGGACGGTGTATTGTTCAGTGATGATTCGAATGTGTTTTTGCAGGCACTGCGTGATCTGGGTTTTACCGTAGAGGTAGATGAAAAGGCGCTCAGAGTAGCATTGCAGGGAATGGGCGGAAGAGTACCGCGGAGCAATGCGAATATTTATGTGGGAAGTGCCGGAACGGCGGCAAGATTCCTGACAGCGATGACAGCAATGACGGTGGGAAAGTTTCGGCTGGATGCTTCCGCGCAGATGAAGAAACGGCCGATGAAAGAGCTTTTTGATGCACTCACAGAGCTTGGAGCCGGTGTTCATTATCTGTGCGATGAAGGTACGTTTCCGGTTTATGTGACCGGGATCGGTCATCGGCAGGAGCGGGGAGAGTTATCCTTAAATATTGACAGGAGCAGCCAGTTTTTAAGCGCACTTCTGATGACAGCACCGTCTCACTTTGATGATATGACGATCCACCTGACCGGACAGAGAAGTGCTTTGTCTTATGTACGGATGACAGAGCAGATGATGAAACAGTTTGGCCATGCAGGTGTCGAGCAGGAATCCGAACGCTGCTACAGAGTGGAAGGCAGAAAGGGATATCGGGCGCAGAATTATACAGTGGAGCCGGATGTTTCCGCCGCCTGTTATTTCTATGCGATGGCGGCGATCACGGGAAGTACCTGCTGTGTAAGGAACATGCGGCAGGATTCCCTGCAGGGTGATATGAAGTTTCTGAGTGTTTTAGAACAGATGGGATGCCGGCTGGACTGGCGGGATGGAGAGCTGTTCTTAACAGGACCGGAGCCGGGCAGTCTGCATGGTGTGGATGTGGACATGAGCGATTTTTCGGATCAGACATTGACCCTTGCGGCGATTGCACCATATGCGGACAGTCCGGTGTGCATTCGCAATGTCGGACATATCCGTGGACAGGAATGTGACAGGCTGCATGCAATCTGTGAGAATATGGAGCGGCTGCGGGTTCGTTTTGAGGAGCGTGAGGATGGAGTTACCATTTATCCGGATGAACCTCAGCCGGCAGAGATAGAGACCTATCAGGATCACCGCGTGGCAATGGCGTTTGCCGTGACAGGTGTCCGTACAGAGGGTATTGTGATCCGTGACCCGATGTGCTGTCGTAAGACCTTCGAGAATTATTTTCAATTGCTGGATGAAATTACCGGCTGATATATAAAGCGTTCTTTCCAAAGCGCACCGGGAGGGGACGACAGAGAAGAACATGTGCGCAGAAAAGAGGATGATCATGAAGAATATAATAACATTATTACAGGAAGAACTTAGTGCAGCTTTTGAGAAAGCTGGTTATGAGCAGAAATATGCAAAGGTAACATTGTCGAACAGACCGGATCTTTGCCAGTATCAGTGTAATGGTGCTCTTGCAGCGGCAAAGCAGTATCACAAGGCACCGATCCAAATTGCCAATGAGGTTGTGGAGAAGCTGGAAGACAGCAGTACCTTCAAGGAAATTGTGGCACAGATGCCGGGCTTTATCAATATGACAGTCAGCGATGCATTTCTCGCAGATTTTGTCAACCATATGAACGAGGACGAGCTGTTTGGCTGCGACAAAGCAGACAAGCCGGAGATGATCGTGATCGATTATGGCGGAGCTAATGTCGCAAAGCCGCTTCATGTCGGGCATCTCCGTTCTGCCGTGATCGGTGAGAGTATTAAGAGAACAGCACGCTATCTTGGTCATAAGGTGGTTGGTGATGTTCATCTTGGCGACTGGGGACTGCAGATCGGTCTGATCATTACAGAGTTAAAGCACCGTCAGCCGGAGCTTGTCTATTTTGAAGAGAACTATGATGGAGAATATCCGACAGAGCCGCCGTTTACGATGTCTGATCTCGAGGAGATCTATCCGTATGCCAGCGGTTATTCCAAGGAGCATGAGGATTATAAGGAGGAAGCACAGACCGCAACTGCAGAGCTGCAGGCAGGCAGAAGAGGTTATCTGGCACTGTGGCAGCATATTATCAATGTATCTGTCGCTGATCTCCGTAAGATCTACACCCGCCTGAACGTAGAGTTCGACCTGTGGAAGAAGGAGTCTGATGCACAGCCGTACATTCCGCAGATGGTACAGGATATGAAGGATGGCGGATATGCACATATTGATCAGGGAGCTCTGGTCGTTGACGTGCAGGAAGAGAGCGATACCAAGGAGATCCCACCATGTATGATCCTTAAGTCAAACGGTGCGACCTTATACAATACAACAGATCTTGCTACAATTGTAGAACGAAGAAAGCTGTTTGATCCAAGCCGCATCATTTATGTGGTTGATAAGCGTCAGTCCCTGTATTTCGAGCAGGTATTCCGCTGCGCAAGAAAGACACAGATCATCGGGGATGATGTTGATCTGATCTTTGTCGGCTTCGGCACGATGAACGGCAAGGACGGCAAGCCGTTTAAGACGCGTGACGGCGGAGTGCTTCGCCTGGAACAGCTTCTGAGCGATGTTGAGTCAGAGGTGCGCGAGAAGATGGCGGACCGTGACATGGACGAGGACGTATTAAACGACGCTGCGGCTAAGATCGGTCTTGCAGCGATCAAATACGGTGATCTCAGCAATCAGGCATCCAAGGATTATGTCTTTGATGTGGATCGTTTCACATCCTTCGAGGGCAATACAGGACCATATATTCTTTACACGATCGTCAGAACAAAGTCGTTAAATGCAAAGATTGAGGCACAGGGAATCAACGTAGACGGGGATGCCAGGATCCTTCCGGCACAGAACAAGACGGTTACCGACGTGATGCTTGCCCTGTCCAAATGGAGTGATACGGTCAGTGCCGCTTATCAGGAGCAGGCACCGCATAAGATCTGCCAGTTTGTATATGAGCTTTGTGATGCATACAACAAGTTCTACCATGAGAACAAGATCCTGGCAAACGAGGACGTACAGGAGAGACAGTCGTGGATCGTGCTGAGCAGACTGGTTGGAAGTGTATTGGAGCAGGCGATTGATCTGCTGGGGCTGGAAGCACCGGACAGAATGTAATATTTTCGTGAGAAAGGCATAGGTAATACTACAATGTATCGTTTAACATCAAATCTTGTAATTTACAGAAATTTTGGAGAAGAGAATAATATTTTATATTCTCTGGCTGATATCTGTGAGAAGTTTTACTCCGGTGATTATGTGAAGGAAGAGCTGATCACGGAGATTTATGCGCAGATCAACCGGCTGCTGGATATCTCCACCCGCTACGGTTTTGACAAAAATCTGTGGCACAATTATCTGGCATTCCTGCTGGCAATGAATGAGAATCCGTTTTCCATAGTATCCGAGAAGGTGGGCTCCAATGATGGAACGGTTAACGTGTTTGCAAGAAATGATTTTCATATTTTCAAGCAGCTTTTTGACTATGACTTTGGACCGATCGAGTTGGAGCTTGGTATTTCCTGCTTCTCCACGATCTTAAATTACAAGGCAATCGTGAAGAGCGAGCAGATCTACAATAAGAGTGTCAGCGAAAAGGTGCAGGAGTTGAGCGCGCAGATCGAGCAGGCATCCGGAGAGGAAGAGATATACGAGGTGGTAACCGGCTTCTACAAGAAATACGGAGTTGGCAAGTTCGGTCTCAACAAGGCATTCCGCATCAGCAATGATAAGGAATATGGTCTGTTAAGTCCGATCACGACGACCGGAGATATGATGCTTGATGACCTGATCGGCTATGAGCAGCAGAAGCAGAAACTGATCGAGAATACAGAGGCATTTGTGGCGGGCAGAAAGGCGAATAATGTCCTGCTTTTCGGCGATGCAGGTACCGGTAAATCTACCAGTGTGAAGGCAATCCTGAACCAGTATTACGGCAGGGGACTTCGCATGATCGAGGTGTACAAGCATCAGTTTAAGGATCTTTCCTCCGTGATCGCGCAGATCAAGAATAGAAATTACCGATTTATCATATATATGGATGACTTGTCTTTTGAAGAGTTTGAGATCGAGTATAAGTATTTGAAGGCTGTGATCGAAGGTGGTCTGGAGACGAAACCGGATAATATCTTGATTTATGCGACCTCCAACCGCCGTCATCTGATCCGTGAGACGTGGAGTGACCGCTCCGATATGTCGCAGGATGAGCTGCATCGTTCCGACACGATGCAGGAAAAGTTATCTCTGGTGGCACGTTTTGGTGTGACAATCGGTTATTACAGACCGTCACAGCAGGAATATTTCGATATTGTTCTGCAGCTTGCAAAACGTTATCCGGAGATCACCTTGTCGGAGGAAGAACTGAAGCTGAAGGCAAATCAATGGGAGCTGAGCCATGGGGGAATATCAGGAAGAACGGCACAGCAGTTTATTAATCACCTGGCAGGTATGCCGGCAGATGATTGAGAATGGAGGGATTTATTATGGTAAGAGGTCAAAACTCAAAATGGATCCGTGGTGTAGTAGTGGCAGTGACGGTGTTGTTCCTTGGTGCTTTTGTGAACACCTCAGGAGCATCGGCAGCTACCGGTAATTGGGACGGTGCCAAAAAGGCCGTGATCAACGCTTATAAGAAGTATCAGGTGAGCGTTGATGTCAGTTCATACAATCTCAATTACGCGACAGAGTATAGCAATCTGAAGAGTATGATGAGTGAGGTGGTCAGTGAAACACCGTATCTGTTTTACACAGGAACACGTTTCTCTGTATCCAGAAATACTTCCACCAATCAGATCATCAAGATCACACTTGGTTATGCCGATGCATATAAGAAGGCAGATGGAACTATTCGGAAGGCAAAGATCCAAAAGACAAGAACACAGTTAAATGATGCGATCAATCAGGCACTTCTGGTAGTAGAGCCATCAATGAGCCAGGTGGAAAAGGCGATGGTGTTACATGATTACCTGATCAGTACAACAGCTTATACAAGCAACGCAGGTAATGCTTTCCGTCTGACGGAGGTTGGTGTGTTCTTAAAGCACAAGGCTAACTGCGAGGGATATTCCAGAGCCTATGCGATCCTGATGCAGAAGGTGGGAATTCCGGTTAAGTTTGTTTCTTCGAATAAGATGGTACATATGTGGAATGAGATCAAGATCGGTCAGAAGTGGTATCATGTCGATGTGACATGGGATGATCCGATGGATGCCAGAGACAAGACAGACCAGTATGGCAGGGTCAGCCATCAGAATTTCCTGTGCAGTGCTGCCAGAATGCGGAAGACAAAGCATTATGACTTCAGCACGGCAGATGCGACAAGCACAAAGTACGACAACCGTTACTGGAAGAGTATCAACAGCAGCTTCTATTATAACAACGGCAAGTGGCTGTATATGACAAAGAATGGCATTGCCGAACGTCAGAGCCTTGATAAGGGCTCCGCAACGGTATTATATAATGTGTCAGGAGACAATCTGGTTCAGTACGATGCAGACAGATATTATTTCATAGCGTTTAACAGTATTTACCTGTACTCTTATAAGACCAATGAGGCAAAAGCTGTGTGGAAGACGACAGATCTGTATTCTTCAAACTGCACTCTGGATCAGATTAAGTTTGAAAACAATAAACTGTATTATCGTGTTTATGAAAATGGAAAGCATGTTTCCAATAAAATTACCCCGAAGGATGACGGTACATTTTGATTAAGGAAAGGACAAAGGATATGAAGACAAAAGTATTTTCGATTCTTGCAGACAATACATCAGGAGTGCTCAGCAGGGTGTCCGGATTGTTTAACCGGCGCGGATTTAATATTGACAGCTTTACGGCCGGAGAGACAGAGGATCCGACCATTTCCCGTATGACCGTTGTGGCAAAGGGGGATGACCTTAGCCTGGATCAGATCCAGAAGCAGCTCGCAAAGCTGGAGGATGTCCGCGAGGTCAAGGAGTTGAAGGCAGAACATTCGATCTGTCGTGAGCTTGTGATCGTGACGGTCGGTGTGACTCCGGAGGAGCGGACCGGACTGATCTGTCTTGTGAATGCACTGCATCATGCAAGCATTGTGGATATTGAGAAGGATTCCGTTATGGTGGAGATGACGGAAAGCCATGAGAAGATCAACGCATTTATCGATCTTCTTGAAAGCTATGAGATCAAGGAAATGGTTCGTACAGGTATTGCAGGACTGACAAGAGGCGCTGAATAATTTGCAGCGCAGAGGAAGGACAGATGAAGTCTGTCTTTTGTCGCAAGAAAGACTTCGATATGAAGGGACAGAGATTATGAGAGCGCAGGGAGAGAATTTATCACAGCGTACTGCCGACACGCTGCGTAAGATGATATTGGAGAAGGAAACATATACCTATGGAGAGAAACTGCCAAATGAGAATGAGCTTTCCGAAAAATTAGGCATTAGCCGGACGACGCTGCGGGAGGCAATCCGCACGCTGGTATCCGAGGGGATTCTGGTGGTACAGAGAGGAAAGGGAACCTTTGTGGCAGAGCAGGCTGACCGTCTGGCAGACAGCAGGATCCGTATGAAGAGCTTTTCTGATATGCAGGTGACACTGCGTGATCTTTATGAGACGCGAATGATCTTCGAGCCGGAGGCGGCAGCACTGGCATGCAGGCGGGCAACGGATGAGGAAATCGCTCATATTCTGAGACTGGGACAGGAATGCCAGAGACATCTGGAGGAGAATCCGACCGGCAAGGAGCGGATCGAGTCGGAGAGTGATTTTCACGGTGCGATCCTTAAGGCTTCCCACAATGAATTTATCAGTCGTTTTATGCCGATGCTGACGGAGACGATCGAAAAGACCTTTGCATTGGACTTTAATCTGGATGTGATCGCCGAAGATGCATATAAGGACCATATCCTGATCATGAATTTTCTGGAGAAGCGCGACGCAGAGGGGATCAAAAGTGCTGTGACGATCCATCTGCATCATGCATTCCTGACAGAGCAGCTGAACTTGCAGTGATGCCGGCGGTATGATACAGTTCTCATAGCAGTAGATACTGGTATGGGAGCTGTTCGTTTATAAAATAGGAAAATAATCGTAATGTCGTGTGAATTAATGACAAAATGCTGATTTTCTCATTTTATTATGAAAAACAAAATTTTTTTCATAAATTTCAAAGAATATATTGACAAGAGGAAAAAATAGTTTTAAAATCAATGTCATACAAGTTGAACGAGTTGTATGACAAGTTTATCCCAACAATTTATATTAGGAGGAATTAGAAATGGCAGAAGCAAGAATTTTTTATCAGGATGACTGTAATTTAGATCTTTTGAGCGGAAAGAAGATCGCTATCATCGGTTATGGTAGTCAGGGACATGCACATGCACTGAACTTAAAGGAGTCCGGATGTGATGTTATCATCGGTCTGTATGAGGGTTCCAAGTCTTGGGCTAAGGCTGAGAAGCAGGGATTTAAAGTTTACACAACAGCAGAGGCTGCTAAGCAGGCTGATATCATCATGATCCTCATCAACGATGAGAAACAGGCTGATATGTACAAGAAAGACATCGAGCCAAACCTCGAGGCAGGTAACATGCTGATGTTCGCTCATGGTTTCAATATCCACTTCGGATGTATTGTACCACCTGCTGATGTAGATGTTACAATGATCGCACCAAAGGCACCTGGTCACACAGTACGTTCTGAGTATCAGGCTGGCAAGGGTACTCCTTGTCTGGTAGCTGTAGAGCAGGACGCAACAGGTAAGGCACTTGATCTTGCACTGGCATATGCACTTGGTATTGGTGGAGCAAGAGCCGGTGTTCTTGAGACAACATTCCGTACAGAGACAGAGACTGACCTCTTCGGTGAGCAGGCAGTTCTTTGCGGTGGTGTTTGTGCTCTTATGCAGGCTGGTTTCGAGACACTCTGCGAGGCTGGTTATGATCCAAGAAATGCATACTTCGAGTGTATCCATGAGATGAAGCTGATCGTAGATCTGATCTATCAGTCAGGTTTCGAGGGAATGAGATACTCTATCTCCAACACTGCTGAGTATGGTGATTACATCACAGGTCCTAAGATCATCACAGAGGATACTAAGAAGGCAATGAAGAAGGTTCTGTCAGACATCCAGGATGGTTCTTTCGCAAAAGAGTTCCTGCTTGATATGTCTGATGCAGGTCGTCAGGTTCACTTCAAGGCTATGAGAAAGCTTCACGCTGAGCATCCTTCAGAGAAGGTTGGTAAAGAGATCCGTAAGCTGTATAGCTGGAATAACGAGAGCGACAAGCTTATCAACAACTAATTTGTGTTGTTTCTGAACGAATATACATAAACATAACGGCGGAGAAAGAGCGCTTCCGGCACTTTTTCTCCGCTGTTTTTGCATGAAAGTGATTTTTTGTTCCGCCATTCGAAAAAGTTAAAAATTTGTTTCGGTTTCGGTGATTGACGGAAGTATAGTATCTGTTATAATAAGTATATTAGTATGTACATGGTATATAAAGGGACGGAGTATCAGAGATTATTTGCCACGGAGAAAGGGAGGACGATATGGAAGCTTTGATCGGAGGAGTCATCTTACTTGTTGTGATAGTGGTGGCTGTTGTTGTGGGAGCTGTTTCTGCAATTGTTGCAGCAGCGAAGGATACATTAAAGGATGAATGATCGATAGATTTTAAAGGAGGACGATATGGTTCAGGTTGGAGATGTTTCTATTGGAAGTGGTAAGCCGAAGATTTGTGCATCGATTACAGAAACGGACCGGAAATCTATTATTGCGGCGGCAGATATCCTGCTGCAAAAGAGGGTTGATATTATAGAATGGCGCATCGATTATTACAGTGAGGTTCATCATTGGGATATGGTTTTAGAGACATTGCAGCGGTTAAAGATGTCATTATACGGCAGACCGCTTCTTGTTACCTTCCGCACCAAGGCGGAGGGCGGCTGCCAGGAGATAGAGACACCGGAGTACCGCGAGTTGTTAGACAACATTGCTCAGAGTGGTCTTGTCGATATGGTCGATGTGGAGATCTTTAAAGACATAAATTATTCGGATTTGTCGGGAGAGCCGGCGGCGGATGTGAAGGAGAAGTTTGAGGAGCTGAAGAACTGGATCGCTGCCCTGCGTCAGAAGGTGACGGTGGTTGGCTCTTATCATAATTTCAATATGACGCCGGAGGATGATGACCTCGCGGGAAGAATGAAGCTTATCATTGAAAGCGGCGTGGATATTCCGAAGATGGCAGTGATGCCGGAGAACCGCATGGATGTTATGCGGCTGATGATGTTTACGTTGAAGATGACAGAACAGACAGACAAGCCTTTGATCACAATGTCAATGAGCCGGATCGGAAGTATCAGCCGGATTGCGGGAGAGGCATTTGGCTCCGCAGTGACCTTTGGAAGCATCGGACAGGAGAGTGCCCCGGGGCAGCTTCCGGTCAATAAGCTGGAGGAGATGCTGGAGATGGTTCACCAGAATTACCAGTAGGCTGAAGGAGAGACCGGAGATGGTTTGCCGGAATGATCAGCAGGATTGAGGAGAGACAGAAGATAATTCGCCGGGATTATCAGTAAACGGGAGGATGACAGTGTATCAGTTGACAGAACATATATTTTTGATTGGCTTCATGGGGGTTGGAAAGACAAGCACGGCACGAAATCTGAGCCGACAGCTTGGCGTGCGCGAGTATGACACGGACCGGCTGATCGTACAGCAGCAGGAAAGGGAGATTTCGGCAATCTTTGCCCAGCAGGGAGAAGAGGCATTCCGGCAGATGGAGACAGACCTTCTCGACGAGCTGAAAAGCTACTCGCCATCGATCATTGCCTGCGGCGGCGGTATGGTTCTGCGCGAGGAGAACGTCCGGAAGATGAAGGAGCAGGGCAAAATCCTGCTGTTATTGGCAGCACCGGAGACGATTTATGAGCATGTCAAGGACAGCACCAACCGTCCGCTGCTTGCCGGAAGGATGAATGTTGGAGCAATCGCAGAGCTGATGGGAGAGAGGGAACCGAGATATCAGGCGGCGGCAGACCTTAAGGTGGAGACGGATGGCATGATCCCGCGAGAGGTTGCGGAGAAGGTGATCGGTATCCTGCGTGAGAACGGGTCTGTGACAGTCTCATAATTTGTTGCGGAGATTTTTGTGGATTTTCTGATACGGAAGATCTTTGTGAAAGAAAATTCAAGCGTTCCGGGAAAAGGACTTGAAAAATACAGGAGTTTCCTGTAAAATATTTATAGGATTGTGCGGTTTTGACCGCCACTACATGAAGGAGGATTTTAAGATGATATCAGCAGGTGATTTTAGAAATGGACTCACGATCGAAGTAGAAGGCAATGTCTTTCAGGTTATCGAGTTCCAGCATGTAAAGCCGGGAAAAGGAGCAGCCTTTGTCCGTACAAAGCTTAAAAATATCAAGAGTGGCGGTGTTGTAGAGCGTACATTCCGTCCGACAGAGAAGTGTCCTCAGGCACACATTGACCGTTCTGAGATGCAGTATCTGTACAGCGATGATATGTTCCATTTCATGAACACAGAGACATATGATCAGATTGATATGACAGCCGATCAGGTTGGCGATGCACTGAAGTTCGTTAAGGAGAACGACATGGTTCAGATGCTTTCCCACAACGGAGAAGTATTCGCTATCGAGCCACCGAACTTTGTAGAGCTTGAGATTACAGAGACAGAGCCTGGCTTCAAGGGCGATACAGCAACAGGTGCCAGCAAGCCGGCTACCGTTGAGACAGGTGCGATCGTTCAGGTTCCGCTTTTCGTAGAGACCGGTGACAGAATCAGCATCGATACTCGTACAGGCGAGTACATGAAGAGAGTTTAATATTATGAATTCGCAACGCAGGCAAGCTTGTTTGCCTGCACAGAATTCATGAACGACAAAATCTTAGAGCGCAGCGCGCGGCAGATGCGAAGCATCTGGATTTTGGAGTTATCATATAGGGCGCAATTCCAAGGAAGTCCAGTATTTCCAAGGGGTTGCGCCCTTTGTGCGAGAACAAACGCAATTTATGCTTTTGACACTTACATCATATTATTTTGGCGGCATCTTTAAAATCTTTTTTTTCTAACACTTGACAATTATCATATATTGTATTATTGTATTACTCAAGTAATACAATAATACAAAGTTACACAACGATGTATAGATTACTGTGTGATTTCACACCGAAGAATATTTGCAAATATAACAATGGAACAGGAGGTGCGGTATGGATTGGAAATTTACAGATGATGCTCCGATCTATCAGCAGATTATGAATATCATGAAGCGGCAGATCGCCAGCGGGGAGTTGAAGGCAGGTCAGAAGCTGTCCTCTGTGCGCGAACTTGCGCTGGAAGCAGGAGTCAATCCGAATACCATGCAGAAGGCTCTCGCAGAGCTGGAGAGAGAGGGACTTGTTTACTCGCAGCGGACTGCAGGACGCTTTGTGGCAGAACAGGGGGATATACGTGAGGGGTTACAAGAAGAGTTAATGATGGAATATGTGGATGAATTTTTAGAGAAGATGATGAAGCTTGGCTTCGGTGTGGATGAGGTCATTGATCTGCTGCAGAAGAAAGCAGAAAAGCGGCAGAGGAGACAGATGAGAATGACCGAAAATGAAAGGAGTGAATAGGATGATTCAATGTGAACATGTGAAAAAGAAATATGGAAGAAAAACAGCATTAGCAGATTTTTCGGCAGAATTTGAGACAGGAAAGATTATTGGACTTCTGGGACCGAACGGAAGCGGAAAGACAACATTGATCAAAATACTTGCCGGTCTTCTGACAACGGAAGAAGGAGTTGTGCGGATCGATAAAAAGCCGATCGGTGTGGATACCAAACGGATTGTATCCTATTTGCCGGAGCGACCGTATCTTTCCAGTGCATTTCGGGTGAAGGATATTATCCGGACCTTTGAGGAGTTTTATGAGGATTTTGACAAGAGTGTGGCAGAGCAGATGCTTCAAAGCCTGCATATCGATACGAAGAGCAGGATTGCTTCATTGTCCAAAGGAAACCGGGAGAAGGTGCAGCTTGTTATGGTTATGAGCCGCAGGGCAAAGGTGTATCTGCTGGATGAGCCGATGGGTGGAGTCGATCCGGCGGCGAGAGATTTTATTTTGAAAACGATTCTGAATAATTATAATGAGGAAGCATGTGTACTGATCTCAACGCATCTGATCAGTGATGTGGAGAAGATTCTGGATGAAGTCATTTTTATCAAAGATGGGGAATTGGTACTGCATGAATCGGTCGACCGGATCCGTGAGGAAGAAAAGAAATCCGTCGATGCATTGTTTCGGGAGGTGTTTGCATGTTAGGAAAATTGATCGGTTATGATAACAGGATACAGAGTAAATTTTTTGGTGGTGTCTATGCGGTGATGGGCGTGCTTGCAGGGATTGCTGCAGTGTTAAAAGCGTTGAATGAGCATTTTAACCATGTGATCGTGCTTCAATACGCATATCAGATCGCATGGGTGATCTGCCGGGCGGCAGCCATTGCTGTGATCGTTGGAAGCATCATTTATGTGATCGCGTTGTTCCGGAATAATCTGTTAAAGGACGAAGGTTATTTTATGCATACACTGCCGGTACCGGCATGGCAGCTGTATGTCAGTAAGCTCGTCACAGGAACTGTCTGGATCGTTGTTTCGATTGTGGTAGTTATTCTGGCATATATGCTGGGAAGCCTGGATTTCCATCTTCCGATCCTTGAAATTCTCCGTGACAGTGGCGTGGAAGAATTGAAAATCGTATGGCTGGCAGGAATTGCAATTTTCCTGTCGATTCCGGCGGCGCTGAGTCAGTTTTATGCAAGTTTTTCGATCGGTTATACCTGGGAAGGAAAGGGAAACTCCCGAGATCGTGATATTTTATCGGTGGTGGCATTGATATTTGTTTACATAGCACAGCAGATCGTTGGAATGATCACGCTGGGTCTGTTTATTACATTCCAGTGTGGCAGTATCTTTAAACCACATTTGCTGGAAAGGGTCATAGCAGTACTTAATACGATGGATCATGTGGGAGAAGGGACAAAGTTCAATGAATATCTGTGCCGTTTAATGGGAACAGTATCTGCAGAGACGTTTTTATTATGTGTGGCATTCGGCGTGGTCGCAGTCTGGAGAATGAGCCGTCATCTGAATATGGAATAGATCAGGGATTAGTAATAATTTTTCTCACATGATCATATTGCATCCGGAGAAAATGCATGATATGATAGGAAAGAAGTTAGGGATAACTAACACACGATATACACATCTAACATGCGCGGCTTGTGCTGGTGCAGGCAAGTCTGTTTTGTGAACGATGCGGTGTCAGATTTATATCAGGAATATCATTTTGTATTCCGGAGATAATGGATCATGGAGAAAGGAAGGTTAATCAGAATGGCTAAGGTCAATATTATTTATTGGAGTGGTACCGGTAACACGGCAGCTATGGCAGCAGCAATTGCAGAAGGTGCAAAGGAAGCCGGTGCAGAGGCAGAGCTGATCACAGCAGAGACAGCAAGTGCAGACGATGTCAGGGATGCGAAGGCAATCGCACTGGGATGTCCGTCTATGGGAGCGGAGCAGCTTGAGGAGACGATCATGGAGCCTCTGATGGAGGAGCTTGATGGGGCAATCTCCGGCAAGACAGTTGTACTTTTCGGTTCCTACGGATGGGGGAGCGGCGACTGGATGCGTGACTGGGAGGACAGAGTTTCTTCTGACGGAGCACAGGTGTGGAACGGCGAGGGAATCATTGCTAATAACGCACCGGATGATGAGGCGCTCGATGCCTGCAAGACAGCAGGACGTGACCTCGCAGGTTTAGCGTAAGCAGACATAATGAGCCTTTACGGCTTTGTTGAAATCACTCAGAATTGAGTAAAATATATGCCATTTTAGAATCGGAAAAGAAGACTTCGTGCAGGGAGTCTTCTTTTTTGGGAAAGAGACTTGCTTTTTTCATGGAAAGAGAGGATAATAGAACAGTCTGGGTTTTATGAAATCTGTGTAAAATCCGGAATCCTGTTTGATAATGATGCATATGAAAAGGCGTGCGGACGCAGAAGAGATTCATATGCGAAGTTTGAGATTATGAGGTGAAAGGAATGGATTTTAAAGTAACTATACATCGACTGCTGCTTCGTGAGGAGAAGCTTGATATTGCAGTCAGTGCATCCGGTCCCTGGGACGAAAAGGTGCGGGATCCGAAGATGACTATTGTGTTCAGTAACGGCGAGCAGACGAGACGACTGCCGATGGTAGTCCGTTTTTATCAGAGCGAGAAGGATGGCAGCTTTTATCTGATGGCATCCTATACGTACACACTGAAGTATTTATTCTATCAGCAGCCGAAGAACCGTCACATTGAGTTCTCTCTGGAGTTAAGCTATGGACATACGGTTCTGGAGAGAGCTCCGTTTACCGTGGATCCGGAGGACGAAAAGGCTCTGGAGCTTCTTGTGCGTGAGACGGCGATCGGTGTGGAAGACTCCGAGGAGGAGAGAGAGACTTATATTGAGTATGAGATGGGATTTTCCGAGGACTCAACAAGGGTTCTTCTGGATGCAAAGCCGGGACAGGACAAGATCTTCCAGCCACATAAAGGACGAAAGATCTTCAATGCTGTTGTTATGTGGATCTGGCATTTTATATTGTTCTGTTTCTCTGTTGTGCTGATCCCGGTATTTTTCGTGGATGCACTTCTGGCGGCGACAGGCTGTCAGGACAAGAACGCAAAGATTCCGGAGAATGGCATTATTTACCTGCTTAAGCATGTCCGTGCCAAGATGGATACCTTCAGCCGTATCCGCATCGGTATTCTGGCTGCCAAGATGTGGATGATGGATGTAGTTAATACGGTGGCACGCCATCTGCCGATCAAGAACAACCGTGTTGTGTTCCTGTCTAACCGCAGGGATGATCTGACCGGTAATTTTGAGTTTGTCAATAAGTATCTCGATCAGGTGCCGGATCTGGACCGCAGATATGTGCTGGACAGTAACGAGGTCAAGCATATGCATCTTGGCAGTCTGATCCGCATGGCATGGTATTTTGGAAATGCGAAGGTAATCCTTGTGGATGACTTCTGCGAGCTGTTTTTCAGAATGCCGCGCAGAAAGGGAACCTATCTGATTCAGTTATGGCATGCCTGTGGTGCATTTAAGACCTTTGGCTGCAGTCGTATGGGACGTCCGGGGGGACAGACGCAGCAGAGTAAGAACCATAGAAATTATGACTATGCGCTGGTAAGCTCACAGAATATTGCGAAGTTCTATGCCGAGGGCTTCGGTATCTCCGAGGACAAGGTGGCAGCTACAGGTATTCCGAGAACGGACGTGTTCTTCGACAAGGCATATAAGGAGAAGGTTACACGTGAGTTCTATGAGAAGTATCCGCAGTTAAAGGATAAGAAGATTGTTTTATTTGCACCGACCTTCCGTGGCAATGGAAAGCTTAGCGGATATTATCCGGTAGACCGTCTGGATGTCAACAAGCTTTATGAGGATCTGGGAGAGGAATATGCGATCATTGTCAAGCATCATCCGTTTGTCAATAACCGCAGCCATATCCGCAAGAAATATAAGGACTATATCATTGATCTGTCCGCTAATTCCGAGTTAAATGATCTGCTTTTCGTGACGGATGTGCTGATCACGGATTATTCTTCGGTTGTATTTGAGGCATCGCTGCTTGACATTCCGATGCTTATGTATGCATATGATCTGGAGCGTTACATTTCTTCCAGGGGGTTCTACTATGAGTACGAGGACATGGCACCGGGCAAGATTGTGCGTACCTACAGCGATCTCGTGACAGCGATCGAGCAGCAGGATTTTGAAGATGACAAGCTGCAGGAGTTCAAGAAGAGATTCTTTGATGACCTCGATGGAAGATCCACGGTTCGTGCCGGTGAGCTGATCGTGGAATGCACGAAGAAATAATATGTAATGATGCAACATCATATAAAAAAGGAGTTCCCTGAAGAATTGCCAAGGGAACTCCTTTTTTGTAGGAAAATGCCTGTGATATCCGCAAACTACTTCTTTTCTGCGATCATTTTCTGATAGATCTCATCGATCCGGGCGGGATCTAACTTTGTATCAAGGAAAAACTCCACGGCGTAAAGCGCCTGTGCCACAAGCATTTCCAGTCCGGTTACAGCTGTGATGCCAAGGGACTTTGCCTGCGCGGTAAGCTTTGTCTCGAGCGGATTGTAGATTACATCCAGCACAGCATGGCAGTTTGTGAATGTTGTAAGATCCAGCGGGGACGCGTCCGTGTTCGGATACATGCCGACCGGTGTCGTGTTGACGATCACCTCTGCATCGGTGTGATGTGCAAGACATTCCTCGTAGGTGATCGTGTCAGGCGTGTCACGGCGGGATACCAGCTTAATGCCGGCGGCATTCAGATGCTTCAAAACAGCAATGACTGCCTTGGCGGCGCCACCGTTGCCAAGTACGAGACATTTGCAGCCCTCAATGCGGATATTGTGCTTCCTGATCATGTAAAGGAAGCCGGAAAAATCCGTGTTGTGTCCTTCAAGGCGACCGTTCTTGTTGACGATCGTATTGACCGCTCCGATGGAGGCGGCGTTATCGTCCATCGCGTCCAGATAAGGGATGACATCCTGCTTGTAAGGGATCGTCACGTTGATTGCCTTAAAATCGTGCTTTGTCATAAATGCATCAAAGTCCTCTCTGCTGACCGGGCAGAGATCATATGTATAGTCTGCAAGCTGCTCATGGATCTCCTTTGAATAGCTGTGTCCGAGTTTCTCTCCGAGTAATCCGTATTCCATAGTAATTTACATTCCTTTCCTGATCTGTGGGGTCTGATAAACATATATAATGATGGGGAAAAAGGTCTTTGGCACCCAATAGATGCACGAACTGCTCCACTGCATCATATGTTTATTATACGTCATTTCCGGGGGAAACACCAGTGGGAAGTAAAGATCGCCAAACGGAGAAGAATATGGTATGATGCAAGGGACAAAACAGATCGCGGCGGAGCAAGCCGCAGCATCATTATGTGTAATAGAATGAATAAAGCAAAAGGAGAAAATTTATGAGATATCCGAACAGTCTGCCGCAGAATGGAACGATCGGCTGCATCGCGCCGTCCTTTGGCTGTAATATTGAACCATACCGGAGTGCATTTGAGAATGCGCAGAAGACATGGAAAGAGATGGGGTATAAGATTTTAACAGGACCAAACTGCTACGAGGGAAGCGGGATCGGCATCAGTAATACGCCGGAGCTTTGCGCTGCGGAGGTCAATCACTTTTTTGCCGAAGAGGACTGCGATGTGATCCTGTCCTGCGGTGGTGGAGAGCTGATGTGTGAGGTTGTTTCCCATATTGATTTTGAGCGGATCGCCAGAGCAAAGGCAAAGTGGTTTATGGGATTTTCGGATAATACAAACCTGACCTTCCTGCTGCCGACGCTGTGCGATACGGCAGCGATCTACGGACCGTGCGCACCGGCATTCGGTATGCGAGAATGGCATCCGGCATTAAACGATGCCTGGGGGATCCTGACCGGAGAAAAAAGGCAGGTGCAGGGTTATCCTTTGTGGGAGAAGGAATCGAAGAAGGACGAGGAGCATCCGCTGGAGCCGTATCATGTCACAGAGAAGAAGACGCTTGTGGTGTGGCAGGAAGGAAAGAGTGCAGCTGAGCTGGAGGAGTTTACCGTGAAGGGGCGTTTGATCGGTGGCTGCCTTGACTGTCTGGACACGCTTGTCGGAACGCGTTTTGACAAGGTGGCAGAGTTTAATGAACGCTATAAAGAGGATGGTATGATCTGGTTTATGGAGGCATGCGACTTAAATCCGATGGGAATCCGCCGTGCACTCTGGCAGCTTAAGGAGGCCGGATGGTTTCAGCATGTAAAGGCATTTCTGATCGGCAGACCGCTCTGCTTCGGTGAGGAATTTCTGGGTCTTGACCAGTATCGCGCAGTCTATGATGTCTTAAAGAAATTTAAAGTGCCGGTGATCATGGACGCAGATCTTGGTCATCTGCCACCGTCCATGCCGATCATCAGCGGAGGACTTGCAGAGGTTTCCATGGAGGAAAGAAAGATCGGAAGAGACCTTGTGATCCAATATTTATAGAAATTTTATAAAATAGAGTTGCAAAGAGATTGACGCAGAGAACAAAGAGGAATATACTTCAAAATTGAAATATTTAATTTTGAAGTATATTTTTATGTATAGGAAAATGTTCGTAACGTAGTGTGATGCCGATGAGAATTGCAGAGTAATTCTTGGAGGCCAGAGAAAGGAATGTAGGAATAATGATATGAAAGACTATCTAAGCAAAGCGGAGGATTTTCAGAGATATCTCGAAAAAGCCAGCGAGGGAGTATGCAAAAAATATGACATTACAATTACAGGACTGCATATCCTCGGCTTTTTAGGAAAATATCCCGACCGGAATACGGCGAAGGATATTTGCAGTTTTCGGTTTATCAAGAACAGCATTGCATCCATGACGATCGATAAGCTGGTCACCAAAGGATATATTGTCCGGGAATGCGATGCGAAGGACAGACGGGTGCAGCGGTTAAAGCTGACGAAAATGGCGGAACCGGTCATTGCGGACAGCTGTGAGATGCGCCGGCAGTTTCAGGAGCTGATCTTTGAAGATTTCAGCGAGGAAGAGATTGAACTGTTTTTGTCGATGTTAGACCGCATTTGCGAATCGGTGCGAAGAAGAGTGGAACGCGATAACGAGCAAAGAGAAGAAAAGGGAGTATAATCATGCCAAAATTTAGTGTAAAAAGGCCGTACGTGATCCTGGTGGCAGTTGTGATGGTGCTGGTACTTGGCGGTGTCAGTTTCAGTAAGATGACAACCGATCTGCTGCCTAACATGAATATGCCGTATATGGTAGTGATCACGACATATCCGGGAGCATCCCCGGAGAAGGTGGAATCCGAACTGACGGATGTGATCGAAAGCGGCGTTGGTACGGTCAATGGTGTCAAGGAAGTGACGAGCACCTCAAGCGAGAACTACAGTATGGTAATGCTGCAGTTTGAGGATGATACCAATATGGACAGCGCAATGGTCAAGGTGACCTCGGCGGTCAACCAGCTTGATCTGCCGGAGAACGTGAACAATCCGATGGTCATGGAGATTTCCATGGACATGATGGCAACCAAGATGGTCAGCGTTGATTACAAGGGCAAGGAAGGCTATGAACTGACTCAGTATGTGCAGGATAATATCATTCCTGAGTTAGAACGTCAGGACGGCGTGGCAAGCGTTCAGGCATCCGGACTTGTGGAGAAGTCTGTGGAGGTGAAGCTTAATCAGGATAAGATCGATGATGTCAACGGAAAGATCCTGGAAAAGACAGACAGTACATTAAAGGATGCCAAGGCAAAGATTGATGACGCCCAGAAGAAGTTAGACGATGGCAAGAAAAAGCTGGAGGAGCAGAAGGAAAACTTAAATATCCAGCAGACCGATAAGAGCAACGAGTTAGCCAAATACAGCAAGCTGATGGATCAGGCGATGGCAAATAAGGAAGCGTACACCTCACAGGTGACCAGCCTGAAAGCGAGTCAGACAGCATTGAATACAGAGCTTGCCGCTTACCGCAAAAATAAACTGGAGTCTTCCTACAATCAGATCAACAGTTCCTTTGCGGAGGCAAGAAAATCCCTGGAATCCGGAGACGGTTACAAGGCGATTTACGATCAGGTTTATCAGCAGGTACTGATCGCCGCCGTGCAGAATGCGATGGAGCAGAGCGGCAGTAAGACAACCGTAACGGCAGATAATGTAAATCATCTGCTCAGTCAGATGGGAAGCGCGGCGGATGAGATCAAAAAGGCAGCGACCCAGACGGCAGAGACCACAACAAAGCAGCAGGTTGACAAGCAGCTTGAATCGATTCCGACCGATGTGAAAGATGCGCTGGATCATCCTGATAAGCTCAAAGCAATGCAGGACATGATGAAGCAGCAGGGACAGACCGATGCAGCAAAGAATCTGACCAAAAAGAACCTGCAGACCATGTATGAAATTGTTAATACAAGAATCCCGCAGATCAATACAGAACTTGCCAATTTAAAGATCAAGATCAAAACAGCAGAGGCTGTGCTTGCACAGGTAGAGAAGTCGATCAAAAAGGCAGAGGGGAAATATGAGCAGGTCGAAGCCGGAAAGATCACGGCAGCGGCAGCCTTTGGCGCGGCGAATGCGCAGATCGCATCGGCAGAAACTACTTTAGATAACAGCAGCAAGGAGCTTGACAAGGCAAGAAAGTCCTACGAGAAATCCAGAAAAGAAGCCCTTAAAAAGGCAAATCTGGACCAGCTTCTGACACAGGACCAGCTTGCCAACATCCTTAAGGCAGAGAACTTCTCCATGCCGGCCGGCTACATCAGTGAGGATGGAACGCAGTATCTGATCAAGGTCGGCGATGAGTATAATAACATTAAGGAATTGAAAAATACGTTATTAACCAATATCAAAGACATTGGAAATATCCGTCTGAGCGATGTGGCAGATATCACGGTCATTGATAATGCAGAGGATAATTATGCAAAGGTCAACGGTAATGATGCGATTATTCTGAGTGTTTCCAAGTCAAGTACCGCAGGAACATCCTCCGTATCCAAACGGTGTGACCAGAAGATCAGGGAGCTTACGAAGGGGGATAAAAATCTTCGTATCGTCAGCCTGATGGATCAGGGTGATTACATCAAGATCATCATTAATTCTGTTTTATCCAATCTGATCTTTGGTGCACTTCTGGCAGTGTTGGTACTGATGCTTTTCCTGAAGGATGTGCGTCCAACGGTTGTTGTGGCATTCAGTATTCCGCTCAGTGTGCTGTTTGCGATCGTGCTGATGTACTTTACAAATATTACGATGAATATTATTTCACTGTCAGGACTTGCGCTCGGTGTCGGCATGCTTGTGGATAACTCGATCGTTGTCATAGAGAATATTTACCGTCTGCGCAACAAGGGCGTTCCGGCTGCGAGAGCGGCGGTGATGGGAGCCAATCAGGTAGCGGGAGCAATCTTTTCTTCTACACTGACAACAATCTGTGTTTTCCTTCCGATCATCTTTACGGATGGACTGACCCGTTCCATCATGCAGGATATGTGTCTGACGATCGCATATAGCTTATCTGCCAGCCTGATCGTGGCTCTGACGGTAGTGCCAACTATGAGTGCAACTGTTCTTAAGAAGGAAAATACAAAGAAGCACCGTTTCTTTGATGCAGTGATCAATGCTTACGAGAAGGCAGCGCGCTTCTCACTGGCGCACAAGGCAGTTGTACTGGTTGGAGCACTTGTACTTCTGGTATTCTGTGTGCTTCAGGTATTCCGTATGGGAATCGTTATGATGCCGGATATGGCGAGTCAGCAGCTGTCGATCTCCGCGACAATGCCGAAGGAAAACTCCACAAAGGAGGATCATGAGACAGCGGATCAGATTCTTGAGATCGTCAGCGGTATTGAGGGTGTGGATACAGTCGGTGGCGTTATGACCTCCGGTGCATCCGTGATGTCTACCGATGACAAGTCCTATACCTTTGAGATTCTTTTGAAGGAGAAATATGCAAAGAAGAACAAGGAGATCGCGGATACGATCGAGAAGAAGCTCAAAAAGCTTTCTCTGAAGGACTATACCGTTTCTGCTTCTAATATGGATATGTCAAGCATGCTTGGCTCCGGATTAAATATAGAGATTTCCGGAAAAGATAACGACAAGCTGCTTGAGATCAGCGAGGATATCATGAAACTCGTTGAGAAGCAGAAGGGCTTTAAGGATGTTACGAATGAGCAGGAGGACGGTGATACCGAGTACGTTGTCACGGTCGATAAGGATAAGGCAATGAAATGTGGTCTTACCGTGGCACAGGTATATCAGGAGCTTGCCTCTGCGCTGACGACAGAGAAGGATTCCACGAAGATCACCGTTGAGGATCAGCAGTATAATGTAAAGATTGTCGATGAGCGTGACGAGCTGGATACCACAAATCTTTCCGACTATGAATTTGAGACAACCTCTATGAACGATCAGGGCAAGGAGGTTACAAAGACCTATAAGTTGAGCAGATTTGCCAAGATTACAAAGGGCAAGAGTGTTGAAAGTCTTAAGAGAAGAAATCTGGTCAATTATGTATCCGTCACGGCGGATGTGGAGGATGGATATAATGTCACATTGTTGAGCCGTAAGCTGCAGAAAGAGATTGACAAATATGATCTTCCGGCAGGCTATACCATCGATATGGGTGGTGAAACGGAAACGACGAAAGAGATGGTCAAGAACATGCTTCTCATGATCACACTGGCGATCGTATTTATCTATCTGATCATGGTAGCGCAGTTCCAGAGTCTTCTGTCACCGTTTATCGTTATCTTTACGATCCCGCTTGCGTTTACCGGCGGACTTCTGGCACTGCTGATCTCCGGTCAGGAACTGTCCATGATGTCGCTGATGGGATTTCTGGTGCTGTCCGGTGTCGTTGTAAACAACGGTATTGTGTTTGTTGATTATGTCAATCAGCTTCGTCTGGACGGTGTGGATAAGAGAGAGGCACTGATCGAGACCGGAATCACGCGTATGCGTCCGATCCTCATGACGGCATTGACGACCATTCTCGCAATGAGTACAATGGTATTTAGTCACGATACCGGCTCTGACATGAGCCGTGGTATGGCGATCGTTACGATTGGTGGTCTGGCATATGCAACGCTGATGACATTATTTGTTGTACCGGCATTATATGATATTTTCTACCGCAAGAAAGAAATGAAGAGAGTCGATCTTGGAGATGAGGCAACCTTGAGTAACAGTGACGAATAAACTGGAATGAAATGGGGGAGACGATGTCAGAATATAAAATGACAATGCCTCAGGAGGTTGTCAGGATCATAAATACGCTGGAGGAGCATGGATACGAAGCGTACGCAGTCGGTGGCTGCGTGCGGGACGCCATGCTTGGAAGAACGCCGGAGGACTGGGATATCACCACCTCGGCAAAGCCATTGGAGGTCAAAGCGCTGTTTCGCAAAACGATTGATACCGGTCTGCAGCATGGTACGATCACGGTCATGATGAACGGTGAGGGCTATGAGGTCACGACCTACCGGATCGATGGTGAGTACGAGGACGGCAGGCATCCGAAGGAGGTGGCATTTACAACGAACCTGAAGATGGATCTGGAGCGTCGTGATTTTACGATCAATGCGATGGCGTACAATGACCAATCCGGTCTGGTGGATGAGTTTGACGGTGTCGGAGACCTTAAGAAGGGCATCATACGCTGTGTGGGCGATGCCGGACAGAGGTTTGATGAGGATGCCCTCCGGATGCTGCGGGCAGTCCGTTTTTCCGGACAGCTCGGTTTTGTGATCGAACCTGATACACTGCGTGCCATGGAGGCTCGTATTCAGAACCTTGAAAAGATCAGTGCGGAGAGGATCCGTGTTGAAATGACGAAACTTTTAATTTCTCCGAATCCGGGGACGATCCGGGTGGCATACACCGCCGGTATGACGAAGGTATTTCTGCCGGAACTTGACCGCATGATGACCTGCGAACAGCAAAACCACCATCACTGTTATACGGTGGGCGAGCATTCGATCCATGGAATTGAGCGGATACAGAGTCTTATGGCAGGGGAGAAGCAGAATGAGCTTTCCGGCTATGCCAGTGAGAAGCTCCGAAAGCTCTGTGCGAGTCTTGATAAGAAGCAGTACACAATGCTTGTGCTGACTATGCTTTTGCATGATGTGGCAAAGCCTGCGGTGATGACACTTGATGACAACGGTGAGGGGCATTTCTACGGACACCCGGAGAAGAGTGCGGCGATGGCGCGCTCAATCTTAAAGCGGCTGACCTATGACAATGACACCATCGACACCGTAGTTCGTCTGATCCGTTACCATGATTACCGGATGGAGAACACAATGCGTGCGGTGCGACGGGCGGCATCAAAGATCGGCAGGGACATTATGTGGATGGAATTTGCTGTTCAGTATGTCGATGTGCTGGCGCAGAGTCCGGATACCATTTCAGCAAAGACGGCAAAGCTCGATTCGTGCATGAAAAAGTACGAGGAGATCGAAGAGAAAAACCAGCCGCTCTGTGTCAAGGATCTTGCAGTCAATGGCAGGGATCTGATGCAGGAGGGGATCAAACCGGGACCGCAGCTCGGGAAGCTCCTGCAGGGGCTTTTGGAAACAGTGCTGGAGGAACCGGAGAGAAATACGAAAGAGGAGCTTCTTGTGCTTGTAAAGGAGCTTGAAGACAGCCCGAATGACTGAGAACACGGAAGAATAAAGAGATCCCTGAATATGCAGAACTCAGCGGTCATTGAATAAAACTTGTGAAATGTGCGAAAATGATGTAGAATGGCTCTGTAGGCTCAAAATGAGAAAATGAGAAAATATGACAGATAGATTTTAGTTGATGGAGGCGGGTCATGGATTTAAATGTGCAGTTTTACAGGATGTCAAAGCAGATGAAGACACAGCTTTATCTGGATAATCTGACGACAATTTTCAATCCACAGGCACTGTTTGCCGATGGCACCGAGTTTTATCGCTGCCCGGCTGAACCGGATCCTTATGACAGAGTGAGACTGCGTTTGAGATGTGCCAGAGAGAATCTGGACAGTGTAATTCTTGTATTTAATGATGAGCGGATCGAGATGGAGAAGCTCTATAATGACCGGCTTTTTGATTATTATGAGACATTTGTGCAGCTTGGCACGGAGCAGGTGTTCTACTATTTTGAGATTCATTGCGGTCAGATGACATGCTATTACAATAACGTTGGTCTGTGCAATTCGGTGGAGGAGTATTACAATTTTACGATGACACCGGGATTTCATACACCGGACTGGGCGAAGGGTGCCGTTTTTTATCAGATCTATGTGGATCGTTTTTACAACGGCGACCGCAGCAATGATGTGGAGGACGATGAGTATTTCTACATCGGAGAGGGCACCAGCAAGGTGACAGACTGGAATAAGTACCCGGCTGCGATGGGCGTGCGTGAGTTTTACGGCGGAGATATTGCCGGCGTGATGCAGAAGTTAGACTATCTGCAGGAGCTTGGCGTGGAGGTTCTTTACCTGAATCCGATCTTTGTATCGCCGTCCAACCACAAGTATGATATTCAGGATTATGATTATGTAGATCCTCATTTTGGAAGGATCGTGAAGGATGAGGGAGAGGTGCTGCAGAGAGATGAGAATGGCAATCTCAAGGCGGACCCGACCTACCCGAATAAATCAGCCTCCCGTTATATCTGCCGTGTGACAGATAAGGAAAATCTGGAGGCGAGTAATCAGCTTTTCGCTGAGTTTGTGGAGGAAGTACACCGCAGAGGCATGAAGGTCATTCTGGATGGTGTATTTAACCACTGCGGTTCCTTCAATAAGTGGCTGGACCGCGAATGTATTTACGAGAATGCGCCGGGCTATGAGAAGGGTGCTTATGTGGCGGAGGATAGTCCGTACAACACTTTCTTTAAGTTCCGGGAGAGGCAGTGGCCGTACAATCCGCATTATGACGGCTGGTGGGGGCATGATACCCTGCCAAAGCTCAATTACGAGGAGTCACCGTCACTGTTTGACTATATTATGCATGTAGGACGCAAATGGGTGTCGCCGCCGTATAATGTAGACGGCTGGAGGCTTGACGTGGCAGCCGATCTCGGACAGTCCGGCGAGTACAATCATTACTTCTGGAAGGAGTTTCGCCGCAACGTCAAGGAGGCGAACCCGGATGCGCTGGTCCTTGCAGAGCATTACGGAGATCCGACCGAGTGGCTCAAGGGAGACGAGTGGGATACCGTGATGAACTACGATGCATTTATGGAGCCACTCACCTGGTTTCTTACCGGTGTGGAGAAGCACAGTGATGAGTATCGTCAGGATCAGCTTGGCAATCCGGATTCTTTCTTTGGCTCCATGCGTCATTTTATGACAAGATTCCATACGCAGTCGCTTCTGGTAGCGATGAATGAGCTTTCTAACCACGATCATTCCCGTTTCCTGACGAGAACGAACAGGAAGGTTGGACGAACCGCGTATCTCGGACCGGAGGCTGCCGGGGAGGGGATCGATAAGTCGATCATGCGTCTGGCGGTTATGATTCAGATGACATGGCCGGGAGCACCGACGATCTATTACGGAGATGAAGCGGGACTTTGCGGATGGACAGATCCGGATAACCGCCGTGCATATCCATGGGGCAGCGAGGATCAGGAGCTGATCGATTTCCATAAGGAGATTATCCGGATCCATAAGGATTATCAGGCACTGAAGACCGGATCGATCCTGTTTCTGCATGGTCAGTACAGCTTTATCAGCTACGGACGTTTCGATGAGCAGGATAAGTTTGTGATTGCGATCAACAGTGGAGAGCAGCCGGTATCGATCGATCTGCCGGTATGGCGTCTTGGCATGACCGAAGGAAACCGCATGGCGCGCCTGATCAATACAAGCCAGGATGGATTTTCATTGGAGACTGCAATGTACAATATTGAAAACGGCATTCTTCATTTAAATTGTCCGCCGAAATACGGTGTTGTCATTAAGAACTTAGTGTAGACCCGGAACAGACGGTTTCGGATACAGTATTGATATAGAATGGAAGGACGAAAGATGGGCAGAATACGCAATTGGATGCATGGCAAGGGCAGAGGTATTGTCATTGTGGTCATGATCCTGCTGGCATTGTGGATCATTGTGGACTTTTACCGGACAAACCACGAGCAGCCGGAACAGTCGGACAAACCGGTACAGCAGATGGCACCGGTGAAGGATGCTTCCTCGGAGGATACACAGGATGCGGATACACGGGAGGATACCGATTCCACTGCGAAACCGGACGATGCAGACAGCACCCCGGATCAGCAGGATGGACAGACGGAGAGCGAGGAGGATGTCGGAAGAAACACGCAGGATCAGGACTCTTCGGATACCGAGACGACCCGGGAGGATACGAAGGATTCCGGGATGACGACCACAGAGGAGGATGTCGGAGCAGGCAGTGAGGCTTGCCGCACTGAGTAGAGCGGCGGACAGGCTGGAAGATTATGGAATAAAACATACCGGCAATGGGGAGAATAGCAGTGGGAACTGCACCGGTGAATAAGGCTTCTTACATTGCAGAAATTGATATAAATGAGAAAATTTGTCAAAAGCGGCATCCGGCTTTTTTGTAAATGCAAAGATTGATGCAAAAGGATCTGCCAGACGGGCGGATCAGCGGAACGCACGGGAAGTTAGCAGTTGACAATAGTAGCGAAATGAGTATAATTACAGACAGCCCATAGAGTTAGTAGGAAATGTCTTCCTGCAGATACTTTAAATATATGACGATAGAGAATGGAGTGTGTTATTATGAGTAAACTTATTTATTTGGATAATGCAGCGACAACATCGGTCAGACCGGAAGTGTTTGAGACGATGAAACCATATTATCTGGAGAATTACAGCAATCCATCCAGTGTATACAGCTTTGCAGGCGAAGCCAAAAAGGCAATGGAGGACGCCAGAAAGGTGATTGCGGATTCTCTTGGTGCAGCAGCAACAGAGATTTATTTCACCGGTGGTGGCAGTGAGTCTGATAACTGGGTGCTTAAGGGAGTTGCAGAGGCATACCGGTCCAAAGGAAAGCATATTATCACATCCAAGATCGAGCATCATGCAATTCTGCATACCTGCGAGTATCTTGAGAAACATGGTTATGAGGTTACTTATCTTGATGTGGATGAGAATGGTCTTGTGTCACCGGAGGAGGTTGAGAAGGCGATCCGTCCGGATACGATCCTGATCAGTATTATGTTTGCCAATAATGAGATCGGAACGATCGAGCCGATCAAGGAGATCGGAGAGATTGCACATAAGCATGATATTCTGTTCCATACAGATGCGGTACAGGCATATGCACATGTACCGATCAATGTGCAGGAGATGAACATTGACATGTTAAGTGCCAGTGGTCATAAGTTTCACGGGCCAAAGGGAATCGGCTTCCTTTATATGAGTAATAAGGTCAAGATCGGACCGCTGATCCATGGTGGTTCTCAGGAGAGATCCCGCCGTGCAGGTACCCACAACGTGCCGGGTATCGTAGGTATGGCAAAGGCAGCAGAGCTTGCATTTGCTTCCATGGATGAGACCATGGCAAAGGAGAAGGCACTCAGAGATCATCTGATCGAGAGACTGGAGAAGGAGATTCCTTATTCCCGTCTGAACGGTGACCGTGTAAAGCGTCTGCCAAATAACGTAAACTTCTGTTTCCGTTTTATCGAGGGTGAGTCCCTGCTGATCCTTTTGGATCAGAATGGTATATGTGCATCCAGTGGATCTGCATGTACCTCAGGCTCTCTGGATCCGTCTCATGTGCTTCTGGCAATCGGACTGCCTCATGAGATCGCACATGGTTCGCTGCGCCTGACTCTTTCTGAGGATAACACGATGGAAGAGATGGATTTTGTGGCAGATCAGGCGAAGAAGATCGTAGAGAGACTGCGCAGCATGTCTCCGCTGTACGATGATTTCGTAAAGAAGCAGAATCAGTAATTGTTTTACAACCCTGTAGATCAGACAAAAGAAAGGGAGATTATCAATGAATTATAGCGAAAAAGTAATGGATCACTTTAATAATCCGAGAAACGTAGGCGAGATTGAGAACGCCAGCGGTGTCGGCACGGTCGGTAACGCAAAGTGCGGTGACATCATGCGTATTTATCTGGATATTGATGAAGATACAAAGATCGTAAAGGACTGCAAGTTTAAGACTTTCGGCTGTGGTGCTGCAGTGGCAACCAGCAGTATGGCAACGGAGCTTGTCAAGGGCAAGACGATCTATGAGGCACTCGAGGTAACCAATAAGGCGGTTATGGAGGCTCTTGACGGACTTCCTCCTGTAAAGGTACATTGTTCCCTGCTCGCAGAGGAGGCAATTCATGCCGCTCTCTGGGATTATGCAGAGAAGAATCATATCACGATCGAGGGACTGAAGAAGCCAAAGACAGATATCTCTGACGAGGAGTAATCGACGAGGTGGTTCCGGGGCTGCGGCGATAGCGGCACGGAAGACTTCATGCGTGAATGTGATCATATTGTAGAATGACAGACCGGACGGCTGTGTGAGCAGACGTCCGGTTTTGTGTACGTCATTTTCAATCACATAGACGCTATTTGGAACTGGATATACAGGCACAAATTACTGCTTGCCTGACCCCTCGATAGGCATTATACTATAGCTAACAGACCGGTCACCGAGGTGCGTGCGGTGGCTGATCCTGACAGAGATGATTTTGCAGATGAAATGAGGAATAAAGTGGCAGAGAATAACAAAAAGACAGTGGTAGTGGGAATGTCCGGAGGTGTTGATTCCTCTGTGGCAGCTTATTTATTAAAGGAACAGGGATATCATGTGATCGGTGCGACCATGCAGATCTGGCAGCAGGAGGATCGCTGCAGTATTGAGAAGGAAGGCGGCTGCTGCGGCTGGAGTGCCGTGGAGGATGCAAGGCGTGTGGCGCATATGCTGGATATTCCGTATTATGTCATGAACTTTCGGGACGAGTTTCAGGAGAAGGTGATTGATTATTTTGTGAAGGAGTACCGCAGGGGCAGAACGCCGAATCCGTGTATTGCCTGTAACCGCTATGTGAAGTGGGAATCCCTGCTTCATCGCAGCATGGAAATCGGAGCGGATTATATTGCGACCGGTCATTATGCAAGGATTGTGCAGTGTGCGAATGGACGGTATGCCATCGCACCGTCCGTGACCGCCAGAAAGGATCAGAGTTATGCACTTTACAATCTGACGCAGGAGCAGCTTGCACATACGCTGATGCCGGTCGGAGATTATACGAAGCCGCAGGTGCGGGAGATTGCCGCAAAGATTGGGCTGGAGGTGGCCAATAAACCGGACAGCCAGGAAATCTGTTTTGTGCCGGATCAGGACTATGCAGGTTTTATCGAGCATGAGACCGGGCAGAAGGAGCTCCCGGGTAACTTTGTGACAGAGGATGGCAGGATTTTGGGACAGCATAAGGGAATCTCGCATTATACTGTGGGACAGCGCAAGGGCTTAAATCTTGCAATGGGGCATCCGGTCTTTGTGACACAGATCCGTCCGGACACCAGAGAGGTCGTGATCGGGGAGGCGCAGGATGTTTTTACGGACCGGCTGACGGCAGACAGGATCAATTATATGGCGGCGGATCATTTTGAAAAGGGACAGATCGTTACAGCCAAGATCCGATATTCCCATGCAGGGGCAAGGTGTGAGATCGAGGAGTGTACAGAGGATCGTATTACGGTTCATTTTCCGGAACCGGTTCGCGCGGTGACACCGGGACAGGCAGTTGTCTTTTATGAAGACGGTGTTGTGCTGGGCGGCGCTACGATCTGTTAAAGGCATAATGTGAAGGGGGCTTTCAATGAAAAAGAATCAATGGAATGGAAAAGCAGCCGGCGTGCTGATGGGAGCACTGGTGGCAGTGCTGGTGTGTGGAATGCCGGGGGCAGACAAAGCGTTTGCCAAAACACAGACACCGCAGGAGGCGGCGGAGAAAGTTACACAGGCATGGCAGACTGCCGGCAGTCAGAAGAAGACGAAGACGGTTCAGGTAACGCTGGCATCTTCGAAGCAAAATCTCTGGAAAACATCATCAGCATTTACGGCGGCAGTGAACGCCGCTATATACGACAACGCATATCTGTCCGAAGAATGGGACAGTATGACAACCGAATGGATGAACCTGCGTGTGCGCAAAATAAAGAAAGGCACGAAGGGCTATACGGATGAGGTGACAGGTGTAAAGGTCCGTATGAAGCACAGCAGCGGGAAACTGACATACCGATTTGTGATCAACGGCAGGAACAAAGACACGAAGGAGATGTACCGGGATATCGAAGCCAACAAATACTGTGCGGCTCAGATTCAGAATGCGACGAAGGATATGGATCAGTATAACAGGGCATGGTATGTCAATGAGTGGGTGCAGGCGCATTCCCATTTCGAGGATGGCTATACACCGGGCTGGGCTGCGTTAAAGAACAGAAAAGCACATGGCGTATGTTATGATCTTGCTTATTTTTATGAGCTGGCAGCCTGCTATGCCGGAGTGGAGCATTTTGGACGTGTTTCCAACAGCGGTCATACCTGGAACGTCGTTAAGATTGACGGAACGCAGTATTATATTGATGTATCCCTTTCTGTGGCAGCGGTGCAGAATTATTATGAACTGATGGCAGGTCTCGTCGATTTTCTGAACAATGACGCGGCGATGAGCGAGAGAGTATCATTAAGCAAAAATGTAAAGTATGGTGGTCTTCATGGACCGACGATCAGAGTAAGGGACGGCTATTCCAATGAGCTTTGGAACAAGGTGCAGGTGTGGAAAGCGTCTATGCCGGAAGCAGAATGGAAAGCAAAGATCGATTTGTATTATAATTCTGATTTCTGTGTTCTGAAGGGATATGGTCTCACAAGGGAGCAGATATTCTCTGAACCATGGGAAGTGGGAATTGCCCGGTTCGGCATGCAGACGCTAAAGCAGGCAACAGACCTTACAATGCCGTATTCTTACGGAGAAGCGGACAAACCAAAGACCTGGCTGTACGCATGGGTTCGCAAGTAATCCGTGGTTTATATATTTTTAAGAAAGAATCATAAATAGTTTCTTGTTTTTAAGGGGAAAATATGATAGTCTGTTTGCTAACCTGATCAGGCAGGGCACAAGCAAAAGTAAAGGAGGAGTCACATATGCCAATGGGAATGGGTTATGGATATTATTGGGATCCGACATATGTTCTTGTGATCATAGGAGCAGTGATCTGCATGATCGCATCGGCAAATGTCAGTGGCACATACAAGAAATATAACCGTGTACGAAACAGCAGAAATATGACAGGTGCGCAGGTGGCTGCGCAGATCCTGCAGGAGGCGGGACTGAGTCATATCCGGATCGAGCATATCAGCGGAGATCTGACCGATCACTATGATCCGTCCGCAAAGGTACTTCGTCTGTCGGACAGCGTCTATGGTTCGACCTCGATCGCAGCAGCTGGTGTGGCGGCGCATGAGTGCGGTCATGCGATCCAGGACAAGGTCAACTATGTGCCGATCCGTCTTCGTAATGCGATCGTTCCGGTCGTCAATCTGGGTTCAAAGCTTTCCTGGCCGGTGATCATCCTCGGATTGATCCTCGGAAGAGCCGGACTGCTTCAGATCGGTATCTTATTATTTGGACTTACTCTTCTGTTCCAGGTAGTCACACTTCCGGTGGAGTTTAACGCCTCCGGCCGTGCACTCAAGATCCTCGATCAGAGAGGAATCCTCGGACATGAGGAGATGCGTGGTGCAAGGAAGGTGCTTGGTGCGGCAGCCATGACATATGTCACGGCAACCATCTCTACGCTTCTCCAGTTGCTGCGTCTGGTACTCCTTTTCGGAAACCGTTCCAGCAGAGACTGATAACGAAGCGGTAATAAATAGTAAAAAAATGCGCAAACTTAAAAAGTTTGTGCATTTTTTTGCGATTTGCGGTACAATAAATCTAGCAGGTTTTATGAGCCGGCAATGAATTTAAGGCAAAATATAATGTTTGGAAAGGATGGAGATGGAATGGCAGAAAACAGATTGATTGGGGATTATCCGGTAATTGGTATTCGTCCGACGATTGATGGACGAAGAGGACCGCTCAAGGTTCGTGAGTCACTGGAGGCTCAGACAATGGGAATGGCAAAGAACGCAGCAAAGCTTTTTGAGGAGAATCTGCGTTATTCCAACGGTGAGCCGGTAAAGGTTGTCATCGCGGATACAACGATCGGACGTGTTGCAGAGGCAGCAGCCTGTGCAGATAAATTCCGCAGGGAGGGTGTTGATATTACACTTACCGTAACTCCTTGCTGGTGCTACGGATCAGAAACCATGGATATGGATAAGAACACCATCAAAGCAGTATGGGGCTTTAATGGTACAGAGAGACCCGGTGCGGTTTACCTTGCAGCAGTTCTTGCGGCACATGCACAGAAGGGACTTCCTGCATTTGGTATTTACGGAAGAGACGTTCAGGAGGCAGACGCTGAGGAGATTCCTGAAGATGTAAAGGAGAAGCTGCTTCGTTTTGGACGTGCAGCGATCGCCGCAGCAACCATGAGAGGAAAGTCTTATCTGCAGATCGGTGCGGTGACAATGGGTATTGCAGGATCTATCGTTAACTGCGAGTTTATCGAGGAATATCTTGGCATGCGTGTTGAGTCTGTCGATGAGGTAGAGATCATCCGCCGTATGTCAGAGGGCATTTACGATCATGAAGAGTTTGAGAGAGCCTTGTCGTGGACTGAGTCCCACTGTAAGGAGGGCTGGGATAAGAATCCTGATTTTGTAAAGAGAAACGATGAGCAGAAGCAGCGTGACTGGGAGTTCGTTGTAAAGATGATGTGTATCATCAAGGATCTGATGAATGGTAACAAGAATCTTCCGGAGGGCAGAGAGGAAGAGGCTGTCGGACATAATGCCATCGCAGCAGGCTTCCAGGGTCAGAGACAGTGGACAGACTTCTACCCGAACGGAGATTTCGCAGAGGCACTCTGTAACTCCTCCTTCGATTGGAACGGAGCAAGAGAGCCATACATTCTGGCAACAGAGAACGATACCCTGAACGGACTTGGAATGCTGTTTATGAAGTTGTTGACCGGACGTGCACAGATCTTTGCGGATGTTCGTACATATTGGAGCCCGGATGCCGTTAAGAAAGCAACCGGATATGAATTAGAGGGTATTGCCAAGGAGGCAGGCGGCTTCCTTCATCTGATCAACTCCGGAGCAGCTTGTCTGGATGCCTGCGGAGAGGTTAAGGACGAGAACGGCAACGGTGTGATCAAGCCGTTCTGGGAGATGACCAAGGCAGATCAGAAGGCATGTCTGGAGGCAACCGAGTGGTGTGCAGCCGATAACGGATATTTCCGTGGAGGCGGCTTCTCTTCCAGATATCTGACAAGAGCAGAGATGCCTGCAACCATGATCCGTCTGAATCTGGTGAAAGGACTCGGACCGGTTCTGCAGATCTGTGAGGGTTATACGATCAATCTGCCGGATGAGATTTCCGACAAGATCTGGAAGCGTACCGACTACACATGGCCATGTACCTGGTTCGCTCCACGCGTTACCGGAGAGGGTGCATTTAAGACGGCTTACGATGTTATGAATAACTGGGGTGCCAACCATGGTGCGATCAGCTATGGTCACATCGGTGCTGATCTGATCACACTGGCATCTATCTTAAGAATCCCGGTATGCATGCACAATGTACCGGAGGAGGATATCTTCCGTCCGTCTGCATGGAACGCATTTGGCATGGACAAAGAGGGTCAGGACTATCGTGCCTGCACAGCATATGGTCCTCTCTACAAATAATACATGTGCGGTGCCGGAAGGAATACATTGGAATGTATTCGCCGAAAGCAGTGCATTATGTAAAAACTTTGCGTAAAGAATGAAAAGAAGCTGTGAAGCCTCCGAAATCATTGTGTTTACAGGGGCGCAGCCGACATAGAATGCGGTTGTTTCTTTTTGACCGTGACATGAAAGTATGGTATACTTATCTGTATGTGGGACAATATGAGAGGTACAGGTGAGTATACCATATTGTTTTTAGTTAATAGGAAACTTGTGAGGAGGTTCATTATGTTTGAACAGGAGATTGAGAGTATTGCAGCAGGCGGAAGTAATGAAGAGATTTATTACAATCTGCTGAATCTGACCAAGAAGGCGATTGACCGGAAGGGACGGATTGAAGGAAAGAAAAAGGTATATTACATATCTGCAGAGTTTCTGATCGGAAAGCTTTTGTCCAACAATCTGATCAATCTGGGACTGTATGACACAGTCAATGAAGCACTGAAAAAGCATGGAAAGACAATGGCAGACATTGAGGAAATCGAGCCGGAGCCATCCCTTGGTAACGGAGGTTTGGGACGTCTGGCAGCGTGCTTCCTGGATTCCATTGCAACACTGGGACTGCCGGGAGACGGTGTTGGTCTCAATTACCACCTTGGCTTATTTAAGCAGGTGTTTGAGAAGAACATGCAGAAGGAGACAGCGAATCCATGGATTCAGGATCAGAGCTGGCTTCGCAGAACGAATGTCGGTTATCCGGTTATTTTTAATAACAAGACGGTACAGTCTGTGATGTATGAAATTGACGTAACCGGCTATGATAATAAGGTCAATACTCTGAAGCTGTTTGATCTGGACAGCGTGGATGATTCCATTGTGCAGGATGACAGCATCTGGTTCAACAAAGAGGAGATTGCAAAGAATCTGACGCTGTTTTTGTATCCGGATGACAGCGATGTGCAGGGACAGATGCTTCGTATTTATCAGCAGTATTTCATGGTCAGCAATGCGGCACAGCTGATTCTGGATGAGGCAGTGGCAAAGGGAAGCAACCTGTATGATCTGCCGGATTATGCGGTTGTTCAGATCAATGATACCCATCCGACAATGGTGATCCCTGAGCTGATCCGTCTTCTGGTCAACCGTGGTATCGAGATGAACGATGCAATCGGTATTGTAACCAGAATGTGCGCATATACCAATCACACGATTCTTGCAGAGGCACTCGAGAAGTGGCCGATGTGGTATCTTGAGAAGGTTGTTCCTCAGCTTGTACCGATCATTAAGATGCTTGATGTAAAGGTAAAGGAGAAGTATTCTGATCCGGGAGTTGCAATCATCGACGAGAATAATACCGTGCATATGGCGCATATCGACATTCATTACAGCAGCAGTGTCAACGGTGTGGCATATCTGCATACAGAGATCTTGAAGAACTCCGAGTTAAAGCCGTTCTATGATCTGTATCCGGAGAAGTTCAACAACAAGACGAACGGTATCACATTCCGCCGCTGGCTGCTTCACTGCAACCACCAGCTGACGGATTACATTAGCGACAAGATCGGTTCGGACTTCAAGAAGGACGCATCCAAGCTGGAGGATCTGTTAAAGTATAAGGACGATCAGAAGGTATTGGATGATATTTATGAGATCAAGACAGAGAAGAAGAAGGAGCTTGCTGCATACCTGAAGGAGAAGGAGAACGTCGAGATTGACGTAAACTCTGTATTCGATGTACAGGTAAAGCGTCTTCATGAATACAAGCGTCAGCAGATGAACGCATTATACGTGATCCACAAGTATATGGATATCAAGGCAGGCAATAAGCCAAAGACACCGGTTACCGTGATCTTTGGAGCCAAGGCAGCACCGGCATACACGATCGCAAAGGATATTATCCATCTGATCCTGTGCCTGTCCGAGCTGATCAACAATGATCCGGAGGTAAGTCCGTATCTTAAGGTTGTTATGTTAGAAAACTACAATGTATCTTATGCCGAGAAGGTGATTCCGGCAGCAGATATTTCCGAGCAGATCTCTTTAGCTTCCAAGGAGGCGAGCGGAACCGGTAATATGAAGTTCATGCTCAACGGAGCCATCACACTTGGTACAGAGGATGGAGCCAACGTTGAGATCCATCAGTTTGTCGGTGATGACAATATTTATATCTTCGGTAAGTCAAGTGAAGAGGTTATCGAGCATTACGCAAAGGCAGATTATAGTGCAGAGTCCATCTATGATACAGATCCGGAGATCGCAAAGCTTGTTGATTTTATTATCAGCAAGGAGATGTTCGCAGTAGGCAATAAGAAGAGCCTGATCCGTCTGTACATGGAGCTTCTGACAAAGGATTGGTTCATGACACTGCTTGACGTAAAGGAATATATTCAGGTGAAGGAGAAGATGCTTCAGGACTATGCAGATAAGAATGCGTGGGAGAAGAAAATGCTTGTTAATATTGCAAAGGCAGGATTTTTCTCATCCGATCGTACGATCGCACAGTACAATGAGGATATCTGGCATCTGTAGAGGTGAATTATGAATACGATGCTTACGGTAATCGTATCCCCGGCGGTGGCAGGCGTAGTGCTGGTCGTTGTTCTGGCTGGCGGTTCGCTGATGTATCACATTGTCCGGAAGAAGTACGGATATACGCCGGAGAGACAGAAGGAGTTGGACGAGGTGCAGGAAGGAAAAGCCTCGGAAGATACATCACACCATTCGTGTGAGAAGAAACGTTACTGAGATAAGAGTATTTGGGGCGCTTTGGGGGCGCAGAATTGGAGGGCAACGTGAAAAGAATCGGTTTTTTGACAAGTGGTGGTGACTGCCAGAGCTTAAATGCAACCATGCGTGGCGTGGCAAAGACATTATATCAGGCGGATCCGGAGGTGGAGATCTATGGTATCCTGGAGGGATACAAGGGACTGATCTACGGCAATCGCCGTAAGCTGGAGCCAAAGGATTTCTCCGGCATTCTGACAGAGGGTGGTACGATCATCGGAACCTCCCGCCAGCCGTTCAAGAAGATGGGCGAGCCGGATGAGAACGGGCTTGATAAAGTAAAAGCTATGTTAGACAATTACAAGAAATGGAAACTGGATTGTCTGGTTATCCTCGGTGGTAACGGTACCCATAAGACAGCGAACCTCCTCAGTGAGAAAGGCTGTAACGTGGTAACGCTTCCAAAGACCATCGACAACGATATCTGGGGAACCGATATCACCTTCGGCTTCCAGAGCGCTGTGAATATCGCCACCAATGCGATCGACTGCATCCATACGACAGCCGCTTCCCACGGACGTGTATTTATCGTTGAGGTTATGGGTCACAAGGTTGGCTGGCTGACACTTCATGCCGGTATTGCCGGTGGAGCAGACATCATTCTTTTGCCGGAGATCCCATATGACATTGATTCTGTGGTCAGGGCTCTGGAGAAGAGAAGTGCGCAGGGTAAGCGGTTCTCGATACTTGCGGTAGCTGAGGGCGCGATCTCCAAGGAGGATGCAGCCTTAAGCAAGAAGGAATTAAAGGCAAAACGAAAGAAGATGGCATATCCGTCGATCTCTTATGAGATCGGTGCCAAGATCCAGGAGAAGACCGGTCAGGAGGTGCGTATTACCGTTCCGGGACATATGCAGCGAGGCGGCGAGCCTTGTCCGTATGACCGCGTGCTTTCCACAAGACTGGGCGCGGCGGCAGCACAGCTTATCATCAAGAAGCAGTATGGTTATATGGTTGGTATTGTCAACGGAGAGACTGTGCCGGTTCCACTTTCTGAAGTGGCAGGTAAACTGAAAATGGTTGATCCGAAGTCATCCATTATTCAGGAGATCAAGGATATGGGCATCTGCTTCGGCGATTAACAGCAGGGGGATTTTATACCATATCTGAAGAGAATTACAAGACTTAATGAAACAGGAGGCGAATATGTCATACACGGCATTATATCGCAAATTTCGACCATCCGGCTTTGATGAGGTTAAAGGACAGGATCAGATCGTGACAACACTCCGCAACCAGATCAAGACAGACCGGATCGGTCATGCCTATCTGTTTTGCGGTACAAGAGGTACCGGTAAGACCTCGGTTGCAAAGATCATGGCAAAGGCAGTCAACTGTGAGTCGCCGGTAGATGGAAGTCCATGCAACCAGTGTGCAATGTGTCAGAAGATCAACAGCCAGACCTCGATGAATGTGATCGAGATTGATGCGGCATCCAACAATGGTGTCGGCAATATCAGGGATATCATTGATGAGGTACAGTATTCGCCGACAGAAGGGCGTTATAAGGTTTATATCATTGACGAGGTGCATATGCTTTCTACAGGAGCATTTAATGCACTCTTAAAGACGCTGGAGGAGCCGCCGGAGTATGTGATCTTTATTCTGGCGACGACAGAGGCACATAAGATTCCGATCACGATCCTTTCCAGGTGCCAGCGGTACAATTTTAAGAGGATCACGATCGATACGATCCAGGCACGTCTGCGGGAGCTGGTCGACAAGGAGCAGCTTGAGGTTGAGGACAAAGCACTGCGCTACATTGCGAAGACAGCGGACGGTTCGCTGCGTGATGCACTCAGTCTGCTGGATCAGTGTATTGCCTTTTATCTGGGGCAGGCACTGACCTATGATAAAGCACTTGAGGTGCTTGGTGCGGTTGATACCGCCGTGTACAGCAGAATGTTCCGGTATGTGGCACAGTACAATGCTGTCGGCTGTCTGGAGCTTGTCGAGGAGATGATGGTCAGCGGACGTGATCTGACGCAGTTTATCAATGAATTTATCTGGTATCTGCGTAATCTGCTGTTGATCGCAAGCTCCGAGCAGGGCAGTGAGCTTGTGGATGTATCAAGCGAGCAGCTTGTAAGTCTGAAGGAGGAGAGCCGGATGCTTCCGCAGGAGACGCTGATCCGTTATATCCGGATCTTATCGGAATTATCCAATCAGATCCGGTATGCTGTGCAGAAGCGTATTTTGATCGAGGTCGCACTGATCAAGCTCTGTAAGCCGCAGATGGATGAAAAGCAGGATATGACAACGATACTGCAGCGGCTGGATGCCATGGAAAAGCAGCTGGAAAACGGCGTCGTTCATACACCGGCACAGCAGGCAGCAGCTCCGGTGAAGGCAGAGCCGAAGGAGGATGTTCCTAAGATTTACCCGAAGGCAGTGCCGGAGGATATCAAAGAGTTGTTAAAGCAGTGGCCGCAGGTGATCGCACAGTGTGGTCCCGTAGAGCGGATCGCTCTTGAGAATGCCAAGAGAACCGTTGGAGAGAACGGAGCACTTGTGCTGCAGTTTGCCGATGCGACGGATGGCGGAATTTTCCAGCAGGATGATGGCAAGCGTCTGGAGGAGCTGAACGTGATCGTTCAGGGAATCCTCGGCAAGGAAGTCGAGATCCAGACCCGCGTTGTCTCCGAGAAGGTGCAGGAGCAGTATGAGGACATTGGTAATATTATCCATTTTGATGGAATAGAAATCGTAGACGAATAGAAAGGCAGGATTTTAATTATGGCAAAAAGAGGTGGATTTCAGGGCGGAATGCCGGGAAATATGAATAATCTGATGAAGCAGGCACAGAGAATGCAGCGTCAGATGGAAGAGAGAACAAAGGAGATGGAAGAGAAGGAGTTCGAGGCATCTGCCGGCGGTGGAGTTGTTACCGTTAAGGTATCCGGCAAAAAGGAAGTGATTTCCGTAAAGCTTTCTGAGGAGGTTGTAGATCCGGACGATATCGAGACACTCGAGGATCTGATCGTGGCAGCAACCAACGAGGCACTTCGTAAGATGGATGAGGAGAATACTCAGATGATGCAGCAGCTCACAGGTGGTCTTGGCGGACTCGGCGGCGGATTGTTTTAATTTGGATTTCAGGACATGTGAATAACATAGGCAGAAGTACATGAAAGCATAGAAAACCGAAGGGAAAGTGACCAAAATGGATGTATACAGCAGTCAGATTACGACTCTTGTAGAACAATTATCGAGACTGCCGGGAATCGGTGCCAAGTCAGCACAACGTCTGGCATTTCATATACTCAATATGCCGGAGGATCAAGTGGCAAGTCTTTCTCAGGCGATGACAAATGCCAAGAAGAATGTACACTACTGTAAGGAGTGCTGTACATATACCGATCAGGAGCTGTGTCCGATCTGTGCCAGCGATCAGCGGAATCATCGTGTGATCATGGTAGTAGAGAATCCCAGAGATCTGGCAGCCTATGAGAAAACCGGCAAGTTTGACGGTGTTTATCATGTGTTGCATGGGGCAATCTCGCCGATGCTTGGAATCGGACCTGCCGATATCCGGCTGCGCGAGCTGATGGTGCGTCTGCAGAAGGACGTCGATGAGGTGATTGTTGCCACCAACAAGAATCTGGAAGGCGATGCCACGGCGACTTACATTAGTAAGCTGGTGAAACCGACCGGGATCAAGGTCAGCCGAATTGCAAGCGGCGTTCCGGTGGGCGGCGATTTAGAGTATATCGATGAGGTGACGCTTCTGCGGGCTCTGGAGGGAAGGACGGACATGTAATGCGTTCAGGATCCCCTGTGTGATGAAGCCGGCAAGCTCGGCGACCGTCAGAAGCTTTGTTGTCTGCAGCGTCAGATGATTATTGCTTCCTGAGTGATTGACAATACCGGTGATGTGGATGTCGCCGGCGGCGGGAAGACTGCGGCTGACACCGATGCCGGGACGGAGACTGCCGGTACCGAGAGTGACGAAACCGATGTGCTCCGAAACACCAAGCGACGCATCGATCGCAATAATAAAAGGATCTGAATAGCGGTTATATATGGAAGAGAGAGTATCTGACAGATTACCGGCATGCACGGTATGACGCAGACTTCCGTATACAGCCGCTTTTTGTTTTTGGCTGCCGTTTCTGCGGTTTCCTGCTGACAGAACGGAGGAAAGCTGCTCGCCGATGATCGGTCCGAGACAATCTCCAGTCGCACGGTCTGAGCCGATACATAGAAAGACGATCGGGCGGTCATGAACCTGAGCGATCATTTGAGAAAGAGCACTGCAGAATTTGTTCTGGCTCTTTGCGGCAGCAGGTGTAAAATAAAGTGTTGTATTTGTCATAGTAATTGTTTCTCCATATATTTGATTTGCGTTGATTGTTATAAGTATGCCCGGCAGAGGAAAAACTAAACCTCCATTTTTCGAATGGCATGTCGAAATGTTTCCTGTGATATCCGAAAACAGCACATTGCTTCGACAGAAAACATCACCGGCAAAGTGCTATAGTTACAACTGAAAATTCCGTAATCAGAACGGATGAAAATCAGGGAAAACGTAGTGAGGTGTAAGGTGATGGAGGAGACAACAAACGGTGCAAAAGAAGAAAAAAATATTTACGAATACAATAAATACCCGAAAAATGTCCGCCAGATAGGTGTCCCACTTCCGGGACAGAAGATATATCTGGAGGACTATGTGATCACTTATCTGAAGCAATGCTTTGTCCATGCGCAGGAGCCGGTGGTTGTTCTTCTGCTAGGAAAGTATGGGGAACAGGAAGCAAAGGAAGCAGTCTTTCTGTATGGAGCGATGGCTCTTGAAGAGGAGAAAATTCTGGAAAAGGGCGGTATCGAACAAGAAACCTGGGATCAGGTGCACCAGAGCATTGCTGAAAATTTTCCGGAGGCGCAGGTGCTCGGATGGGCGTGCGGAGTTCCGATGTGGAGCAGTAATGTGGACAGTCAGGTGCGCCGTCTCCAGAAAAAGGAATTTGCCAGAGAGAACAGGACTTTATTCTTGTGGGATTTAAGCGAGAAGGAAGAAAAAATCTTTCTGTGGCAGAGGAGCATGCTAAAGGAAATGTCCGGCTATTATGTGTATTTCGAAAAAAATCCGCAGATGCAGAATTTTATGCTTGACAGCACAGAACCGGAGAGTATCGACGGAGACTATAAGGATACCGTAACGGTATCGATGCGTCATGTGATAGAGGAAAAGGAGGAGCACAAGAAGAATATGCAGCTTCTGGCATACTGCGGAGCGGTGGCGGCCGGGATCGCCCTGCTGTTCGGTGTACATACGATGTTGGACAGCACGGCACGGATCCGGAAAATGGAACAGACAGTAGATACGCTGACCGAATACGTCGGAAAGCAGCAGGAGGATGTGGCCGCCATGTCGAGACAGGCGCAGAATACCGAGGACACTGTGAAGGAGATTCCGAGACAGAGTGCTGAATCGGTACAGACGACGGACGCATCATCGCGGAGAAAAACAACCTGGCAGGTTGAGGAGAACGGCGGTGAAGCTGCACAACAGGGAGACGAGAATGCAGGGACAGCGCAAAGCGGTGCGGACAAGCAGGATAAGGAAGAAATTGATACAAAGACGAGTCCTGAAAATGGGACAGATCAAAAGCCGACCGGAGCAGGAAAAAGTGCGGCAGGGACAGAAAGCAAGCAGTCAGCCGGCAGCCGTGCAAAGAAAACAAGCATCGGAAGCGGGACGCAGAGCTACATTGTGCGAAAGGGCGATACGCTATCGCAGATCGTCTGGCGGCAGTACCATGATCTTTCCTATGAGAAAAAGATCAAAAAGGCAAACGGTCTGAAGGATGCCGATGCAATTTATGAGGGGCAGTGCATCGTTCTTCCGGATTACAAATAAGATGTCCGGGGAGAGTGCAGAAAATAAAACGGGTGTTGTATATTCGACGAAAGTTATGTAAAATAAGTGGTAGTCCAAGTGGCTATCACTTATTTTAGATTGGAGCAAAACTATGTCTGATGAAATGAATCCGGCAGAGGCAAAGGTTTCCCTGTGGCATAACAGAATGTTTATTGTGATCTGTCTTGCCAGCGTTGTTGTGGCAGTGGGAATCTTTATTCTTCTGATCAACGGATATATCAATAAGCAATATACAGAATATGAAGTCCTGAAGGAGACGCAGAGACAGGACGCGGGAACGGAGCGCTATATCAATAATGATGACTCGCTGATCAAGTACAGCAAGGACGGAATCTCAGGTGTGGATATGGAAGGGAAAACACTCTGGACCGGAAGTTACGAAATGAGTAACCCATCAGTTGTGATCAGAGGCGAATATATCCTTGTGGCAGATATTGGTGGCAAGGATGCGGTGATCTACAATGGCAAGCATGAAGCAACAGAGCTGTCGGTAGATTATGAGATCAAGCAGGCGGATGTATCGAAGCAGGGACTCGCAGCACTTTTGTTGGAGGACAGTTCCTCGGATATGATCAATATTTACAATCCCTACGATGTCTCCTCAAAGCTGCTTGTGAAGATTCCGACCAATGTGGATGACGGTTATCCGGTCTGCATGGCGATCTCGCCGGACGGTACGAGCGTGGTTGCTTCCTATATCTGTGTCGTGAACGGGACGGCAGAGAGCCGCGTTGTATTTTATAACTTCTCGGATGTCGGAAAGAATTCCGACTGCATTGTCGGAGCGAAAAATTATCAGAAATCGCTTGTGACGGATGTACATTTTCTGTCGGACGATCAGGTGGTTCTTTTTGCGGACAGCGGCTTTTATATCTGGAAAGGAATGAAGCAGCCCAAGCAGATCGTCCGGAAAAAGGTGCGAAAGAATATCAAGAGTATTTTCTATAATAAGAGCGCGATCGGACTGGTGTTGGATACGGGCAGTAAGAAAACTCCGTATCATATGGACATTTACAATACCAAAGGAAATAAGACTTCATCGTTTGATTTCGCAAACGATTATAATGATATTCAGCTTGCTGGGAATGAGATCCTGTTTTATTCCGCAAAGGAATGCGGGGTGTTCCGGCTGAATGGTGTGCTGAGATTTCATGCATCGGTGGAAGAAGGCGTTGATTATTTCTTCCGCGGCAATGGCAGGAATCATTATTACCTGTTTAATGACAGCACGATTCAGGAGATCAAGTTGAAATAAATGATCTGATGATACATGCAACAGACTTCTCCGATTTCTATGTTTGTGACTTCTCTCAGAAATTACAAAAATAGCCGGAAAAGTGCTTGACAAACCCTTTCGGTGGGCATATACTGAACAAGTGCGTGTTTTTCGCGTACTTTTTTGCGTATTTTTATTATGATCACAGGAGGTGAAAATTAATGCCAACATTTAACCAGTTAGTAAGAAAGGGAAGAAAGGTTTCTTCAAAGAAGTCTAATTCTCCTGCACTTCAGTACACCTACAACTCTCTGAACAAGAAGACAGTAGCTCAGAGTTCTCCACAGAAGAGAGGTGTTTGTACTGCAGTTCGTACTGCTACACCTAAGAAGCCTAACTCAGCTCTTAGAAAGACCGCCAGAGTTCGTCTCTCAAACGGTATCGAGGTTACAACTTATATTCCGGGTGAGGGTCATAACCTTCAGGAGCATAGTGTCGTACTCATCCGTGGCGGAAGAGTAAAGGATTTGCCAGGTACCAGATATCATATTATCCGTGGTACACTCGATACAGCCGGTGTTGCAAACAGAAAGCAGGGCCGTTCTAAGTATGGAGCAAAGAGACCTAAGAAGTAATCATTCACTAATTTGGGGATGTGCCGGATTAATTTTTACTGATTAACCTGGTGCGGACACAGAAATTCGTGAGTACCGATGAATTAATGATGGCAATACGCTGATGCAGTGTCGGCTGTGTAGTATTGTCAAATAATATTAAGGAGGGAAGTAACGTGCCACGTAAAGGACATATACAGAAAAGAGATGTATTAGCAGATCCTGTCTACAAGAGCAAGGTAGTTACAAAGCTGATCAACAATATCATGTTAGATGGTAAGAAAGGTGTTGCTCAGAAGATCGTTTATGGTGCATTTGAGCAGATCGCTGAGAAGTCCGGTAAGGACGCACTCGAAGTATTCGAGGAGGCAATGAACAATATCATGCCACAGCTTGAGGTTAAGGCAAGACGTATTGGTGGTGCTACTTATCAGGTACCTATCGAGGTTAGACCTGACAGAAGACAGGCACTCGCTCTTCGTTGGCTTACAATGTTCTCACGTAAGAGAGGCGAGAAGACAATGAAAGAGAGACTTGCTAACGAGATTCTTGATGCATCAAACAATACTGGCGCTGCCGTTAAGAGAAAAGAAGATATGCACAAAATGGCAGAGGCAAACAAGGCATTTGCACATTATCGCTGGTAAGATTCATAGAGGAGGTAAACGACCTTGGCTGGAAGAGAATATCCACTTGACAGAACAAGAAATATCGGTATCATGGCTCATATCGATGCGGGTAAGACCACTTTGACAGAGCGTATTCTTTATTATACCGGTGTAAATTATAAGATTGGTGAGACTCATGATGGTGCGTCTACGATGGACTGGATGGAGCAGGAGAAAGAGAGAGGTATTACAATTACCTCCGCTGCTACAACATGTCACTGGACACTTGAGGATCATCATAAACCAAAGGCTGGTGCATTAGAGCATCGTATCAATATCATCGATACTCCGGGTCACGTAGACTTTACTGTAGAGGTAGAGCGTTCACTGCGTGTACTGGATGGTGCTGTCGGTGTGTTTGATGCTAAGGCAGGTGTTGAGCCACAGTCAGAGAACGTATGGCGTCAGGCAGACACATATAATGTACCACGTATGGCATTCATCAATAAGATGGACAAGATGGGTGCTGATTTCTTCATGTCTGTTCAGACAATCATTGATCGTCTGGGCAAGAATGCTATCCCAGTACAGATTCCAATCGGCAAGGAAGATGACTTTATCGGTCTGATCGATCTTTTCGAGATGGATGCGTACTATTATAAGAATGATGAGGGTACTGACATTGAGATTACAGAGGTTCCTGACGATCTGAAGGATCTTGCACAGGAATGGCATGACAACCTTATCGAGAAGGTTTGCGAGTTAGACGATGATCTCCTTGAGAAGTATCTTGAGGGTGAGGAGCCATCTATCGATGAGCTCAAGAAAGCACTCCGTAAGGGAACAATTGCTTGTGAGGCAGTTCCGGTATACTGCGGTTCCGCATATAAGAACAAGGGTGTTCAGAAGCTGCTCGATGGCGTTATCGAGTTCATGCCTGCACCAACAGATATCCCTGATATCACAGGTGTTGATGAGGAAGGAAACGACGTTGTTCGTAAGTCATCTGATGACGAGCCTTTCGCAGCACTTGCATTCAAGATCATGACTGATCCGTTCGTAGGAAAGCTCGCATTCTTCCGTGTTTATTCCGGTACACTGAACTCAGGTTCTTACGTACTGAATGCGACAAAGGATAAGAAAGAGCGTGTCGGACGTATCGTACAGATGCACGCAAACAGCCGTAGCGAGATTGACAAGGTTTATTCCGGTGATATCGCTGCAGCAGTAGGTTTCAAGATTACCACAACAGGTGATACCATCTGTGATGAGCAGCATCCGGTAATCCTTGAATCTATGGAATTCCCTGAGCCGGTTATTGAGCTTGCTATCGAGCCTAAGACAAAGAACGATCAGGGTAAGATGGGTGAGGCTCTTGCAAAGCTTGCAGAAGAGGATCCTACATTCCGTGCTCACACAGATTCAGAGACCGGTCAGACAATCATCGCCGGAATGGGCGAGCTTCATCTGGAAGTTATCGTAGACCGTCTCCTTCGTGAGTTTAAGGTAGAAGCAAATGTTGGTGCTCCACAGGTAGCATACAAGGAGACAATCACTAAGGCTGTTGATATCGACAGTAAGTATGCTAAGCAGTCCGGTGGACGTGGTCAGTACGGACATTGTAAAGTTAAATTTGAGCCAATGGATCCGAACGGTGAGGAGACATTCAAGTTCGAGTCTACCGTTGTCGGTGGTGCAATTCCTAAGGAGTATATCCCAGCAGTTGGCGAGGGTATCGAGGAAGCAGCTCAGGCAGGTATCCTTGGTGGTTATCCGGTGCTTGGTGTATATGCTAACGTTTGGGATGGTTCTTACCATGAGGTCGATTCATCCGAGATGGCATTCCACATTGCCGGTTCTATGGCATTCAAGGACGCTATGAAGCAGGGTAATCCTGTTCTTCTTGAGCCAATCATGAAGGTCGAGGTAACAATGCCTGAGGAGTACATGGGCGATGTTATCGGAAGTCTGAACGCTAAGCGTGGTCAGATCGAGGGTATGGACGATATCGGTGGTGGAAAGATTGTACGTGCATTCGTACCGCTTGCTGAGATGTTCGGATACTCAACAGAGCTTCGTTCCAGCACACAGGGACGTGGTAACTACTCAATGTTCTTTGAGAAGTATCAGCAGTGTCCTAAGAATGTTCAGGACAAAGTGCTTGCTTCTAAAGACAAATAATAATTAGAAAATGTTATTAAAAATGTGTCTCATAGTATAAAAAGCACTTGAAAATTCCTTGAAAGTGCAATATAATAATGCCCATAGCGTGAAATTTGTCCGTGATGGGCAGACTATGAGTCGTATGAATTTAAGGAGGATAATTAAAAATGGCTAAAGAAAAGTTTGAAAGAACCAAACCCCATTGTAACATTGGTACCATCGGTCACGTAGATCATGGTAAAACAACACTTACTGCTGCTATCACAAAGGTACTTGCTGCAAGAGTTCCAGGTAACGCAGCTGAGAACTTTGAAGATATCGATAAGGCTCCAGAGGAGAGAGAGCGTGGTATCACAATCTCTACTGCTCACGTTGAGTATCAGACAGAGAAGAGACATTACGCACACGTTGACTGCCCAGGTCATGCTGATTATGTAAAGAACATGATCACTGGTGCTGCCCAGATGGATGGTGCTATCCTCGTAGTAGCTGCTACTGATGGTGTTATGGCTCAGACAAAGGAGCATATCCTTCTGTCCCGTCAGGTAAACGTACCTTATATCGTAGTATTCCTTAACAAGTGTGATATGGTTGACGATGAGGAGCTGATCGAGCTCGTAGAGATGGAAGTAACTGAGGCACTTGAGGAGTATGGTTTCGAAGGCTGCCCAATCATCAAGGGTTCTGCTCTTAAGGCTCTTGAGGATCCAAACGGTGAGTGGGGCGACAAGATCATGGAGCTCATGGATGCAGTTGATGAGTTCATTCCAGATCCAGAGCGTGCTACAGATAAGCCATTCCTGATGCCTATCGAGGATATCTTCACAATTACCGGTCGTGGTACTGTTGCAACCGGTAGAGTAGAGCGTGGTGTTCTCCACCTCAACGAGGAAGTTGAGATCGTCGGTGTTAAGGAAGAGGTTCAGAAGACTACTGTAACTGGTATCGAGATGTTCCGTAAGCTTCTTGATGAGGCTCAGGCTGGTGATAACATTGGTGCTCTTCTTCGTGGTATCAAGAGAGAGGACATCGAGAGAGGTCAGGTACTTGTAGCTCCTGGTACAACTACTTGCCACAAGAAGTTCACAGCTCAGGTTTATGTACTGAAGAAAGAGGAGGGTGGTCGTCATACTCCTTTCATCAATAACTATCGTCCACAGTTCTACTTCAGAACAACTGACGTAACAGGTGTATGTAACCTTCCTGATGGTGTTGAGATGTGTATGCCAGGCGATAACGTAGAGCTTACTGTAGAGCTCATTCACCCAATCGCTATGGAGCAGGGTCTTAACTTCGCTATCCGTGAGGGTGGACGTACAGTAGGATCTGGTAAGGTTGCTACAATCATCGAGTAATTAAATATTATTCAGTAAATTCAAGGCTTTCCGAGATTTCTCGGGAAGCCTTTTTGCGTACAGAAATAATGAAGAGGGGTGTGAATGGTGCCAAGATGGTGCTGGAAACTAGTAGTGGGAAAAAGATACTATACAAGTGTTAATTGCTATGATATAATAAAAAGCAACAATTATTGAATATTCTGGTACGGAAGAACCACAGAGCACTAGAATATTTAAACTAAGGTGGAATAGCATGATAACATTTAAATCAATTGTGATACAGGATATAAATTCATATGAACAACTCATGGAAGTTGTACCCAAATTTCTTATTGACGAAGATGCAGTGGATTCTCTTAAAACAGGTCTTGGTTTATGCTGTAATAAAATTATGGTTGAATATCCCTATTACGACAGTGATTATTTAAGTACCTTTTATATACATTATGCGCAAAAATTGAAACATTATGAAAAGAAATGTTGTCGATTGCATATTTTAAAGGATGATGAATATTATGGTTATATAGTTTTGCGACCAACTTCAGTAGGAACGAAATTAGGAAGAACGTTAATTGATCCAAGTTTAATAATTGATCAAACTGCGTACATTGCACTATTTAGATTTAAAGCTCATGTAGCTGGAAATTCTTTGGAAATATGTAGTTTTCCGTGGAAGTCGCAAGAAACAGATATTTCGGTTTGTGCACATACTGCAATATGGACTATTTTGCGTTATTTTGGGAATAAATTTAAGAATTATGCAGACACTTCTATTGGAGAAATTGTTGATTATGTTAATAATGATTGGGGGAGAAAAACACCTTCAATTGGATTAAATCCTGTTCAAGTATCAGATATTTTTAAGAATTTTAAGTTTAGTCCGTTAATTCTTCAGTGTGAGAAGGAAGTTGATGATAAATTTATTGATGAGGTAATGGCATATATAGAATCAGGACTTCCAATGGTTGGTTTTTTGTACCCTAGGCGCCATGCAATTTCAATTATAGGCCATGGAAAAATCAATAAGGATATTTTAGATGATCCTGTGTTGGTGAAAAGTATTATAAATCCAGAAACAGAGGTAGTACCACATGCTCGTTTAATTAGCGATTTCTATGTCATGGACGATAATTTATTTCCTTATAAAAGAATGAATATTGGATGGGCGAATAGTGGTAGTGGTACGGAGTATGGTTCTGCAGAGTTACAGTATTGTGTTGTTCCACTCTATGCTAGAATGCAATTAGTATATAATGAAGTTAATGCGAAGTTTATGTCATGGATGCGTGAACGTGTGATGGATTGGGAAAGACCATGTGTTTCAAGAATTTATATAACTTCGTCAAATTCGTTAAAAAGTGAAGCGTTGCACTCAAATGATATGAATGATAAACTTGTTGATCTAATTATAAATCTTTCGCTGCCTAAATTCGTGTGGTGCATTGATTTGGCTAGTTTTGATGAATATAAGAGGGAACTTACATCTGGTAGAATTATAATTGATACTACTGCACCAACATTAGATGAGCAACCATGGATTTTACGTCATGATAAAAATAGAATTGAGTATAGAGATATTGAAAAAGATATGTATAATGCTGATATTACTCACTGTGAAACCATAATGACAAGTATTACACCGTATAAGTTATATCAGCATAATCTTGAAAAATGTATTGTAGAAAGTGAGAAGGAAAATGATGAATGAGTATTTACCAGAGGAATATTCAAGAGCAATTGAAATGATAAATCCTATTGTGGAAAAATATGGCTTAGATTCTATACTTGTGAACAGTATAATACGGGGGGCTATTGAAAAGGAGCCGCAACCAATTCAGCCAGCATCTACAATTTGGAAATCAAAAAAGGGTAATACTTATAGTCTAAAACCTGCTAACATTAAAGTGAATTTATCATTTGCGCTCTCAAATGCTTTTCGATTGAAAACAATATTCAAACAAGAGGATATTTGGCTTGTATTAGCAATATTACATTTGGCAATAGATTTGTTTACAAGTGCGGTAGAAAAAGTTGATGAAGCTTCTTCGCTAATATTATTAGCTACATTTAGGCTACAAGAAGCAAGTAAAGAGGATATATTAAATTACGCAATGAAAATTCAACCTAAGGAAAGTAAATTAGTCATTACGGATGAACTTGTTCAAACTGCGTTAGATAATTTGGAAGATTTAAGATGTGTAGAGTTGAAAGATGGAAAATATCATGTAGTTGAATCTATAGATAGTTCTTTATATGTGTATTAAAAATTATAAAAAATTCACTTTACGAAGTTTGCTACATATGATAGAATAAATTGTATGCTGAATTTTGGAGGTGAAATATGGCAAAATTATTATTAAGAGAGTCCTGCTTTAAAGGAATAGATAATGCAGTTATCAAAGAAATTAAGAAAACTCCTGCACATAAAACCTTTGTTAAGCAAGCAAATGAACAGATAGAGAAGAATAGGCTTAGGTATGCAACAGCTTATAATAGAGCCGAATCATATTTAAGCAATTAAAAACAACTGTATTGAAAGCAATACAGTTGTTTTTTTTGAAACAGTATCATATTTATCTAATACTGTTGAAACAATCTGTCCGGAACTAAGCGATTTTTTTACTGAAGAAAACTGTTACTACACTAACATGTATAGTTCCTTTTGTGAATATTGTAATAATTTTTCTGAGCCATTAAACTTGTGTGGTCTTTCACTTGGAGCGGTTTTGGCATTGAATTATGCTATCGATTACCCACAAAAAGTAAAGTCACTTATACTTATTGCACCACAGTATAATATGCCGAAATTTCTGCTCAAGGTACAGAATGTGTTATTTAAATTTATGCCTGAAAGTCAGTTCAAAGATATAGGACTAACAAAAAAGGACTTTATTACCCTTACAAATTCGATGGTTAATATGAATTTTGCAAGTGGACTTGAAAATGTTGCTTGTCCTGTACTTGTTCTTTGTGGAGAAAAGGATAATGTTAATAAAAAGGCAGCGGTAAAGATTGCCGAAAAACTATCAAGAGCTAAATTCAGCACGATTGAAAATTCAGGACATGAGGTTAACATTGATAATCCGAAAGGACTAGCTAAGATAATAGAGAAATTAAATGTAGTTTAGGACGTATTGTTGATGTAAGGTGAATTTATCAAACACAACATCTCTCCCAACCAATGGTTGAGTTTGATAATTCTACTTACAGTTCGTGTACAATAGCTCACAAAGATTGTAAGGTTAGCATGAAAGGAGGCATATTTTAATGAATCAAGTTGATACAGGAAAGTTTATTGCTAGTTGTAGAAAAGAAAAAGGATTGACACAAGCACAATTAGCAGAAAAATTAAATATTACTGACAGAGCTGTTTCGAAATGGGAAACGGGAAAATGTATGCCCGATTCATCTATTCTGATGGAACTTTGTAATATTTTAGACGTTACGGTCAACGAACTATTAAGTGGGGAGAGGATAGAAATGAATAATTATGAAGAAAAAGTAAATGAAAATCTTATCGAGTTAAAAAGAAAAGATGAGAATAATATGAACAAGAATACCCTAATATCAACAATATATACAATAGCTATGGGTATTGGTATTTTGGTGTGTTGTATATGTGATGTTGCTATTTCAGGAACGTTGACATGGTCGCTTATTGTGCTTAGTTCTGTCTTGGTTACATGGATAGCATCTTTTCCGGTTATATTGTTGGGAAAGAGAGGGATGCTGGTGGCGATGATTGCCATTAGTATTATCATTGTACCATTTATGTACATATTAAGTATTTTGATAAAAGTTAATGAGGTATTCAGCATTGGTGCGGTTATGTCGATTATTTCACTGGTATTTCTGTGGATAATTTATATTACGTATCATCGACTTAAGGGACGAAAAGTATTGGCAACAGGAATTACATTGTTGCTTGCAATCCCGTTTACTATTTTGATAAATAGTACATTGTCAAAAATGATTGGTGAGCCAGTGATTGATATTTGGGATATATTATCTGTGTTTATTCTGTTTATTTTAGCAGTTGCATTTATTATTGGAGATTATGCGCGAAAGAAAGGATATGTAAGATAAGTTATTTTAGTAGTGCTTGAAAACTCGATGGCAAGAGAATTAATTCCGGTGCCAAAACGGTGCCAACAAATCATTCAAATAAAAATAAACTATATAAAGCCAACGAAAATATGCGGATTTCAGCCATAGAAAGCATAGGAAATATATAGAAAAACGCTATTCAGATATCGTGAGGGTGGACGTACAGTAGGATCTGGAAAGGTTGCTACAATCATCGAGTAATCTTTGATCCAGCTTGTATCAAACTAGATTTTAAAGAGCTTTCCTAAGTATAGGAAAGCTCTTTTTTGCACCCGTTTGTACTTGCACAAACGGGTGTTTTTTTATACTATATACACAGACAGATCATGCAGGGGACAGGAGGAAGCTATGATTAAAATTTTTGTAACCGGCGACAACCACTTTGGCAAAAAGTACGACAGATATCCGGAGATCCGCGACAGGCTTGTGGATAACCGTTTTGTATGCTTTGAGAAGATGGTTGAGAAGGCGGAGCAGGAGGGCTGCGATATCTTTGCAGTGACCGGAGATCTTTTCGACAATTGCAGCAGTATCCGTAAGTCGGATATAGAAAGGGTCGTGCGTATTCTGGCGGGATTTGCAGGCAGAGTGTTGGTGCTTCCGGGTAATCACGATTACTATACCGGCGAGGAAAAGGTCTGGAAGGATTTTGATGATGCTCTGCGAACATGTGACAATAACATTATCCGACTGGATCGGTTTGAGCCATATCCGATTGAAATTGCGGAGGAGACCGTCGTTATTTATCCGGCGTTTTGCCGGTCGAAGCATTCCCGAGAGAATAATCTGGGGTGGATCAAGGAAACGAGTGTCCCGAAAAACGGACAGATCAACATTGGAATGGCGCATGGTGCGATTGAGGGTGTTACACCCGATATGCAGAAAGAGTATTTTTTGATGACAGAGCCGGAGCTGCAGGCGATCCCAATGGACGTATGGCTGGTCGGACACACACATATACCGTATCCGGATGGACTTTCAGAGGACGAAGAGATTGGCGGATACCGTATATTTAATGCGGGAACGCATGCGCAGACGGATCTGCATAATAATACCCGTGGATATGGTTTTATTATTTCTGTTGACAAGCAGGGAGACAAAGCGCAGGTGTCTGCGAAGAAATATCAGAGTGGAACGATTTTCTTTTATGATATTGCAGTGCGGGTTTCATCGGCAGAGGGGGATTCTCTGGAAGCACTTCTGCAGGAAAAGCTGGATCCGTTAGAAGCAGAGTCTGTTGTGCGTCTCATAGTCACCGGAAGCGTGCTTAGCGAGGAATACAGCAGACGGCAGGAACTGTATAAAAAATATTGCGACAGATTCTTATCCTGGGAGCTTCAGGACGATGAACTGCACGAAGAGATTACATTAGACCGGGTGCGGGAAGAATTTGCGGAGAGCAGCTTTGCGGCTAAGCTTATGGAGGCGCTTCAGGGGGATCAGACGGAACTGCAGATGGCATATGAACTGCTGCAGGAATGCAGCCGGGAATAACCGGCGCGGCAGTAAGGAGGATTATGAAACTAAAGGAAGTACAATGTGATCAGTTTGCCGGGCTGAACAGGAACGATCCGGCTTCCACGATCAAGTTTGGTGATGGTCTGAATCTGATCGTGGGTGACAATGAACAGGGCAAAAGCACGATGGTCGATCTGATCTATTATCTTTTGTTCAAGGATGTGAAACTGGATACCAGAAGTGACAAGGAATTTATTGCCAGATATTTTCCGCAGAAAACAACGGGACGTGCGGGAGATGTGATTGACGGTGCTCTGGTCTTTGAAAACGAAGAGGGCGAATGCTGCATCCGGAAGGAATGGGAGAAAAAGGGAGGAATCTGCCGTCTGACTTTGCCGGATGGAACGCTCATCAGGGATCCGGATGCGTTAAAACAATATCTTCGGGATACGCTTCCCTATCAGGAAGGAATTTACGGGGAAATTGTTTTCGCTTCCCAGAAGAGACAGTTAAATTGTGTGAAGAGCATTATGGAAGGCTTAAACCGCGACAAGGCGACAAAGGATAAGCTGCAGCAGACGAGAGAAACGTTGTTTTCGGTATTAAACCGTGCTGCCTTAGAGACCGGTGGCGTTGCATTGGATGAACTGGAGAAGCAGATTGAACAGAGACTTACACAATATAATGCCCATTGGGATGACCGGATGGAGCTGCCGGAGGGTGGCGTGAAAAGAGGTATCCATAACAAATGGAAGAAAGAAGTCGGACTCATCCTGCAGGCGTATTATGAGATGGAGGAGGTTCGCGGAAAACTGCGGAAGGCAGAGGCGGACGAGGAAACCTGCGAGGAGATCACCGACCGGATCCGCAGCCTGGAGAAGGAAAAGGAGCTGCGGACAGCGGAGAAGGAGGAATTTTCCGGTGTTCGCACAGCACTTAAGACGCGCCACATTTTATTAGAGAAGCTGACGGATCAGACGGAGCGTATCCGCGAAATGGAGAACGTTTTACAGGAGTGGCCAAAGCTTTCCGGACAGATTGCACAGGCACAAGCCTTGAAGGAACAGAGAAATCAGGTTACACTCCTGCGGCAGTATGAGCAGGCGGACCGGATCCGCATTAACAGGGAAGCCACCGCAGGCAGACTGCAGCAGATGATGCCGGTAACGCAGGAAGACATTGATACATATCGGAAGGCACAGCGTCGAAAAGCCGGTCTGGAAGGGAAGATGTCCGGTCTTAGTCTTGTTGCAAGGATTCAGATGGAGAAAGATATGCCGGTGCATGTTTCACAGCTTGAGTCCGGAAAGAAACTGGTGGTGGATGGTAATGAATTTCAGATCAATGCTGCCGTGGAGATTGAGATCCCGGAGGTAATGAAAATGCAGCTTCTTCCACAGGATGTGGATGTCGATGTCCTTCGGGAAGAGATCAAAGCGTGTGATGTGGTTATGAATCACATCATGGATCAGTATAAGACGGATTCCTGCGATAAGCTGGAGGAGATGAAAACATCATATCAGCAGTGTCAGTTCGAAATGGAACGACTGGATGCACAGTGGAATCAGATTCTTGACGGTGCCGACTGGGAAACCCTGAAAGCAGCCGGAGAAGCAGCACGGAAAAAGTACAGCTTGGAAACGACCGGAGAAATGCGGCAGAGCGAGCACAGCTTGGAGACAGCCGGAGAAGAGACGGCACATGAATACAGTCCGGAGACAGCGGCGCATACAGACAGCCCGGAAACAGAGGAACAACTTTTGCACAGCCCTCTTGATCCGGACGAGATTGACGACAGCATCCGCGCCCTGTGCGGCGCAGGCGTTTCGCTGGAGGAATATCTTGGCGGCAGAAAGGAAAAGCAAAGTGACTATGAAGCGAAATATCATTCTATTGAAGAATTAAAGAAACAAAAAGAAACACTGGGACAGGAGCGCGGGCAGACGCAGAAGGAAGCAGACGAGACGGATCAGATTCCGGATAAATACCGTAGGATCCCCGACCCGGACCGCTACCTGACAGAGCTGAATGAAGAGATAAAAGAACTCGAGGAGAATATCCGCCAGAGTAATGCTCGGAAGAACGAACTCAGCCGGAGTATGGATGAGGTGGCAGCGGAGGAATACGCAGAGCTGTTAGAAGAAAAGGTACAGACCTATGAAAAGACAAGAAAAGCATACCGGCACTGGAAGCACATTTCTGAGGTTTTTCAGGAACTGAAGGAGCAGAGCAGTGACAATCCGGTGCAGGATATTGAGGATCACTTCCGTAAGTATCTGGCAGAAATATCACAGGATGCTCTGGATGCCTCCATGGACGAGAAGATGGAGGTTGATCTGGCAAGCGGAACACGCCGTCTGACATATGATACACTTTCGGATGGAACAAAGGATACGATCGCGCTGGCATTCCGGCTGGCGATGTTAGAGCATCTGTTCCCGGAGGGCAACGGTCTGGCGGTGTTTGACGATCCGTTTACGGACATGGATCCGGGGCGTGTACGACAGGCGTGCAGGCTGGTGCAGAAGTTTGCCGAAAGGAATCAGGTCATCTTCACAACCTGCGATAACAAATACGAAGAAATCTTTCAAAACGGACCGGTGAATGTGGTTCATATCGGTGCGGACTAAATCATTTAAGAATCCCAAAAACAGGGGATTCTTTTGCTTTAATAAATGTAAAAGCTTGATTGACGCGATTATATAAATTTGTTATCATAAAGGTGGTAATTCAGGATGGATCGTCCGAACGGACAGAAGGGAGATTACATGAAAAAGAATTTTGGGAAACAAATGAAAAAACGCTGTCTGAGCCTTGCTCTGGTATCAGCACTTGTCATCTGTACACCGGCGGCAGATACGCTTGGTTCCAGTGGGATTCTTCCACAGATCGTACAGAAAGCAAAGGCTGCATCCGGTCAGATCAATGACAATCAGAAGTTAAACAGCGACATTATTGCAGATGCAGCGTTGTTAGCGTATCTGAGAGACAAGACAGGCAAGGGTGACGCAGCAACTGTAAAGGATCTGCGAAGCGCAAATCTCAGGAACATCACAGTCCCGGCGGAGGTACATGACCTGACAGGACTCGGATATGCTCTGAGTATGACGACACTGGACTTGAGCCTGTGTAAAGCAGTTGAGATCAACGAGGATGAGTTTAACGGATGTACGGCATTGACACAGGTAAAGCTTCCGGCGTCAGTGACAAGGATTGACAAGAACGCCTTCAACGGTTGTACATCCCTTGAGACAATTGATCTGTCTCAGGTCGATTATTTTGGAGATTCCGCATTCGGTGGCTGCTCCAAGCTTACCAACGAGTCTGTTGGAAGCATGAAGTCTACCGTGAAGGAAATGGGAACAGCCGTGTTCAGTGGATGTAAGGTGATCACAGAGGCGAAGGTTCCGATCATCACCGGCGAGAATGCACATATGGTGCCGGCTCAGATGTTCAATAACTGTGAGATGTTAGAGAATGTTATTTTCTGTGACGACAAGATCACAGGTATCCTCGATCAGGCATTTGCGGCGACAGGAGTATTGACCTTTGGCACGGACAAGAGTAATAAGCTTCCGTCAACCATCGAGTCGGTTGGTCAGGGTGCATTTTCAGCCAGCAAGATCACATCGATCGACCTGAAGCAGACGAAGATGACCTGGATCAGCAAGAATACATTTATGAACAGCCAGCTGGCGGAGGTAACGCTTCCGGATAAGCTGACAGATATCCGTGAGGAGGCATTTGAGAGCTCCCGTATCGAGGAGATCGTTATGCCGAACACGGTGGAGAAGATCGGAGAGGCTTCCTTCCGTTACGCAGGTAATCTGCTTCGTGTAAAGCTTTCCGTAAATATTACAGAGATCCCGCGCTATGCATTCCAGATGGCAGGCTCCCAGCAGTTTACCGGAGACATCGATAACATCACCAACTGGGATGACCTGATCGACGGCATTGAAGGCATGAAAGTAACCTACAATGGCAACGCATCCGACAGCAAGCTGGAGAAGATCGGTGTCAGTGCCTTTAATGCCAGCACGATCTGCAACGAGGACTTTTTAAAGGATCTGACAAAACTTGATTCGATTGGAGAATTTGCGTTCTCTTATACGGATTTCAAGAAGCTGACGATCCCGGCAAGCGTTACAACGCTTGGAGAATCCTCTTTTGCGGGAATGTATGAGATGAAGTCAGTTGTCTTTGCGAAGGGAAGTAAAGTTACGGAGTTTCCGAAGGAGCTGTTCGGAAGCAGCAAGACAGCAACCGACAAGAAGACATACGCGGATCTGGTACTGGAATCCGTACAGCTTCCGGATGGTCTTGAAAGTATTGGTGAAGACTGCTTCGGTAATTGCTGGTCTTTGGAGACGATCGGTTATTCCGGTAAAATGATCGAAGGTGAGCTTCATTTCCCGGAGACGCTCAAAACCATCGAAAAGAAAGCATTTGAGAACTCCGGATTTTATGAAATTACGAAATACGATGAGGACGGCGTTGGATACGCAGCAAAATATTGTGTCCCTGTTTACCCGGGCGGTTATCGTGCCGTATATATTCCGGATTCCGTCACAACGATCGGTGATGGTGCATTCCAGAACTGTCGTATGATGGAAGAGATCTATTTCGGCGACGGTCTGACAGAGCTGCCGGCAGATGTATGTGCAGGCGCAGGCTCTTATCCATATAAGGAGAATACGACCAGCAAGGTAAGTGAGAAAGACTGCCTTGTGACACCGACACCGGTTCCATCCGGAGAGAACGGAGAACTCGGAAAGACAACATATAACCCGATCACCTTCGTTGGTCTTAAAACAGTAAAGCTTCCGAAGAATGTCAAGACAATCGGCAACAATGCATTTAAAGAGTGTTATGCATTAGAGGGATTCTATGATCCCGATGCCAATGCAGTGACCGGCGACTTTACCGGCGCACTGGAAGAAATCGGTAATAACGCATTTTTGTCCTGCAAGAGTCTGGAAGATGTTATTTTACCATCCTCTCTTGTGAAGATCGGTGATTACGCATTCGCACAGACCTCACAGGATGTCAGCAGCAGTGTTACTTCATTAAGCACAAGAAGAAGCGTATCGTTCTACACGCAGTATACGGGACTTAGCAATGTCGATTTCAGGTTTGCGGAGAATCTGGAATCCATCGGACGGGGAGCATTCCAGCGTTCCAATATTTCACAGATTGATTTCCGCTCTGAGAAGCTTGAGGAGATTCCGGCAAGCGTCTGCGAGGACTGTTACAATCTGGAGCGAATTTCCATTCCGGATACGGTTAAGAAGATCAGTCAGAATGCATTCCGCAATACATATAAGTTAGATAGTGTGACCGTGCCGCTCTCTTCGGAGTGGTCTGATCAGCTCTTCTCCGGTGTGGCAGGTTATGCGAAGCAGAAGGTAACTGTGATTGCCAATCCGGTTACCAAGGAGAAGAATATTTACCATCAGCAGGAGAACGCCGTTGATTTTAACTGCGTTAAGAATTTCCGTGACATGTCGATCACGGTAACCGATGAGCTGAAGGACAAAAACGATGAGACAGGTGACCTGTTAAATAACGATTCCAACGAGTTTGTTACCGTAAGAAAGGAAGACGACAGCTCCGGAAGATATCAGGCGATCAGCATGTACGGAAAGAAGCAGGGTGACGCGAAGGTGCGTGTCTCCGGTACAATTCGCCTCGAGGGAGATATCCACAGCGAGAACAACACCACAGCACTCAATGATGCACGTCTGGTGCTGCAGGTTTCACAGCTTTACAATATCCATGTGGCACAGAATCCGATCAGTGTGCTGACACTCTCCGCAGAGCGTCTTGCGCAGGAGGCAAAGGAGAATGTGATCTATCTGGAGTACGGTTCTAAGAATGCGGTTGACTTAAAGGCATCCTACATGGGTGAGGACAGCAGCGAGGAGACAACGGACAGCGTAACCTGGATCGTTGACAATGCATCTGTTGCTACGATTGACGGAACACCGCTTCCGGCGCAGACAACCACACCGGAAGGGGAGAAGATGGGAATGTCTACCATTAAGCTTCTTCCACAGGCACTTGGCGATACAAAGGTAGTTGCAAAGAGCAGCTCCGAGAAGTCTGCAGAGTGTAAGATCCGTGTCCGGCTTGCTCTGGATCGTATCTCTTTATCCAGAAGAAATGTCGGCATTGATGTTAACAAAGAATTTACACTTTCTGTTGATGAGAATAATTACAGCAAAGATAATGCAAAGCTGCTCGAACAAAATCCGGGCTGTCAGGATGTATATCGTTTCTCCTCAAGCAATGAGGATGTTGTAACAATTGATCCGATCACAGGTAAAGCAAAATCTGTGGCAGAAGGAGAAGCAACGATCAAGGCAGTCAGTCTTGTCAGCGGTAGAAGCGACAGCTGTACCGTGAAGGTGCAGGCGGGATATGTCTCACCGGCAGAGTCCGTGAAGCTTTCAGAAAAGGAACTGACTATTAATGTCGGAGAACAGGCAAGCCTGACCGCAACCGTATTGCCGGAGGATGCCGTTCAGAGCGTGGAGTGGTCAAGCAGCGATGACAAGATCGCAACCGTAGCCGGCGGAGTTGTAACCGGTAAACAGGACGGTACCGTGACAATCAAGGCAAAGGCAGAAAATGGTGTTTCTGCAACCTGTAAAGTTAAGGTAAAGGTTCCTGTTGCATCCGTGGCACTGAATAAGACAGAGCTTTTCCTTGAGGTTGGAGGTTCTGAGTCCTTAAAGGCTGAGGTGCTTCCGAAGGAAGCAACCGACAAGAAGATCACCTGGACGACCAGCGATGAAAATATTGCAACGGTAAGCAGCTCCGGTAACGTCAAAGGTGTTAAAGTGGGAAGTGCAACGATTACAGCAACGGCGGACGGTAAGAGTGTGACATGTACTGTTAAGGTTGGTGCGGTCGCTGAATCGGTTGTGATCTCTGCACCACAGAAAAAGGTTGCCGTAGGTGGAACGGTGACACTGACAGCGAACGTGACTCCGTCCGATGCAAACCAGGCGATCGAATGGAAGTCCAGTGATGAGAAGATTGCTACCGTTGTTAATGGCGTTGTAACCGGTGTAAAGATCGGTGTCTGCAACATTACGGCAAAGGCATCCGGAAGTTCCAAAGAAGCAGTCTGCAAGGTTATCGTAACGGCACCGAAGGTGAAGCTTACGAAGGTAAAGAACGTCAAGAAGAAATCCATCCAGATCAAGTGGAAGAAGATTGCTGATGTGGCAGGCTATCAGGTTTCCTATGGCAAAAAGAAAAAGCTGACCACCGCCAACAGCATCAAGATTAAGAAACTAAAGAAAAAGAAGAAGTATGCGGTAAAAGTAAGAGCTTACACCGTTGTCGATGGAAAGAATGTATACGGCAAATGGAGTAAGGTAAAGAAGGTAAAAATTAAAAAATAATGGGAAATAAATTGAAATTTCTACCAATTTAGGGTTGCAATTTGTCTCAGTTTGGGTATACTAATAATTAGTAATGCGACCTAGTGATATATTAGATATCATGCATTACGATTCCCCCCTCTGAGAATAAAATGTCAGTAAAGAGCTGTTTTCTGTGAATGCAGAAAACAGCTCTTTTACCGTTATCCGGGAAATGCTCCTCCGTTCCATGAAAAATTGCCATCAAGGGGGATTTACAGAATGATCCAGTAAAATACTGCTTGACGAATGCGTATAGTGCGTGTATGATAGATAAGGTTAGTTAAATAAGTAGAACTCTTATTAAGAGTGGTGGAGAGTGAAGGCTCTGTGAAACCACGGCAACCCCATATGTGGAAGGTGCCAATCTGAGCGAGCGATCGAACAATAAGAGGAGTTGAGTGAATCAAGTCCATCTTTTTGATGGATTTTTTTACTTTATAAAACTTTGTTATTACAGTAGTCAGGAAACATTGATAAGTTTAGGAGGTACAAGATGGAGAAACGTTTATTTACGTCTGAATCAGTAACCGAGGGACATCCGGATAAAATATGTGACAATATTTCTGATGGAATTTTAGATGCGCTGATGGAGCAGGATCCGATGAGCCGTGTGGCTTGTGAGACCGCTATCACAACAGATTATGTGCTGATCATGGGGGAGATCACCACGAAGGCAAAGGTTGATTACGAGAAGATTGCCAGAGAGACGATCCGTGAGATCGGTTATGATGCTGATGAGAAGGGCTTTAACTGTGATACTTGCCGCGTGAAGGTGCTGCTCGATTCACAGTCGCCGGATATCGCAATGGGTGTCGACAAGGCACTTGAGGCAAGAGAAAACGATATGTCCGATGAGCAGCTCGAGGCGATCGGTGCGGGAGATCAGGGAATGATGTTCGGTTACGCAACCGATGAGACCCCGGAGCTGATGCCATATGCGATTTCACTTGCACACAAGCTGACCAAGCAGCTTACCGGCGTGCGCAAGGATGGCACACTGCCTTATCTTCGTGCAGACGGCAAGAGTCAGGTGACCATAGAATATGATGAGAACGACAAGCCGGTTCATGTCAATGCGGTTGTCATTTCCACACAGCATGCAGAGGAGATTTCTCAGGAGCAGATTCATGAGGACATCAAGAAATATGTGATCGACCCGATTGTTCCGGCAGAGCTGATCGATGAGACAACCAAGGTTTTTATCAATCCGACCGGACGTTTCGTTATCGGTGGACCAAACGGAGACAGCGGACTCACCGGACGTAAGATTATCGTAGACACCTACGGTGGATATGCGCGTCACGGCGGCGGAGCATTTTCCGGTAAGGATTGTACAAAGGTAGACCGTTCTGCAGCCTACGCCGCAAGATATGTTGCCAAGAATATCGTGGCAGCGGGACTTGCAAAGCGCTGTGAGATCCAGCTTTCCTATGCGATTGGTGTCGCACAGCCGACATCTGTTATGGTAGACACCTTTGGAACCGGTAAATTAGACGATCAGAAGCTGGTTGAGATCATCCGCGAAAAATTCGATCTTCGTCCGGCAGGTATCATTAAAATGCTGGATCTGCGCCGTCCGATCTATAAGCAGACCGCTGCTTACGGACACTTCGGAAGAAACGAACTCAACCTCCCATGGGAGCAGACAGACAAAGCAGAGGAACTTCGCAGCTATCTGTAATCTGCTTGACAGATTGTCTCAAAAAGTATAAAATTAAATCGTTGTATTGTGCTTAAAATATACAACGAAATCATATAAGGAGGTGTCCTTTTCGATGTCACCGGTAGCATATATTATTATTGCTATTGTTGTTCTATTGGTTGGGATTATCGTTACCGCGCTTGTCACAAAAAAGGTGGCTGTAGACAGTTACATTAAGTCAGAGGAGCAGCAGCTTGGTTCTGCACAGGACAGAGCGAAGCAGATTGTTGATGAAGCTCTGAAGAATGCAGAGACTACAAAGCGCGAAGCATTGCTTGAGGCGAAGGAGGAAGCGATCAAGACAAAGAATGAAATTGAGCGCGAATCCAAGGAACGCCGTGCAGAACTTCAGCGATATGAAGAACGAGTATTGTCGAAAGAGGAATCTCTGGATAAAAAATCAGGACAGCTGGAAAGAAAAGAGGCAGCCCTTAACAAAAAGGATGCAAGTCTTGATGCCCTCAAGGAAGAGTTAGAGCATGCAAAGGAAGAGAATCTGCATAAGCTTGAGGAAATTTCCGGCTTAACTTCTGAACAAGCGAAAGAATATCTTTTAAAATCTGTTGAAGAAGAAGTAAAACATGAAACAGCAGTTCTTGTAAAAGAACTGGATCGTAAGGCGAAGGAAGAAGCGGACAAGAGAGCAAAGGATTATGTAGTCAATGCTATTCAGCGGTGTGCGGCTGATCACGCAGCAGAGACTACGATATCAGTTGTCCAGCTGCCGAACGATGAAATGAAGGGACGGATCATCGGACGTGAGGGACGTAATATCCGTACCCTTGAGCAGCTTACAGGTGTTGATCTGATCATTGATGACACACCGGAGGCAGTTATCATATCTGCATTCGACGGAGTAAGACGTGAGGTAGCACGTGTTGCTTTGGAGAAGCTTATAGTAGATGGTCGAATTCATCCTGCACGGATTGAGGAAACAGTCATTAAGGCTCAGAAGGAAGTTGAGTCAATGATCCGCGAGGAAGGTGAGGCTGCGACACTTGAGGTGGGTGTTCACGGCATTGATCCGGAGTTGATCCGTTTATTAGGACGAATGAAGTTCAGAACCAGTTATGGACAGAATGCGTTAAAGCATTCGATCGAGGTGGCGCATTTATCCGGTCTGCTTGCGGCAGAGCTTGGTGAGAATGTCCGTATTGCAAAGAGAGCTGGTTTGTTACATGATATAGGTAAGGCAGTTGATCAGGAGATTGAGGGAACGCATATCCAGATCGGTGCAGACCTGTGTCGCAAATATAAAGAATCAAAGGTTGTTATCAATGCCGTGGAAGCACACCATGGTGATGTAGAGCCGGAGTCAATTATTGCATGCATCGTTCAGGCTGCAGATGCTATTTCTGCGGGAAGACCGGGAGCACGCCGTGAGACTTTGGAGACCTACACAAACAGATTAAAACAGTTAGAGGATATTTCGAATAGCTATGAAGGCGTAGAGAAATCATATGCCATTCAGGCTGGACGTGAGGTGCGGGTTATGGTCGTACCGAGTCAGGTAAGTGACGATGATATGGTACTTATGGCGCGGGATATTTCCAAGCGGATAGAGTCTGAATTAAAGTATCCGGGTCAGATTATGGTTAATGTGATTCGGGAATCCAGAGTTACCGATTATGCAAAGTAGACACAACAATATCTAGAATTAGAAATCGTCACGGATTAATTTCCGTGACGTTTTTTTCGCTGTAAGGGGAGATTCCGGAGACAGCGGAAACACTTCGCAACAAATCTTAACACGAGGTGAGAATATGCAGATCATTCGTGCGGCAGCCACTGACACAGTCAAGGGGAATGCCGCGTATGAAATACATGATAAAAGAAAAGAAACAGGTCGGCAAAGGTCTGACAGGCATGATCCGGAGAAGGCAGGAACATTGTCGGAGGAGGCATCGTTACAACGAGGGCGGTATGGTCTGGCGGTGGATGTCGGGACTACAACTGTAGTCATGGAACTGTATGAGCTTATCTCCGGTCAGAGGCTTTCCGGTCTTTCCCGTAGGAACAGTCAGACACTTCTTGGGGCAGATGTGATGATGCGTCTGATGCATTGCCAGAGAGGGCAGCAGGCTAAGCTGGAAAAACTGATCAGACAACAGCTTGAGGAGATGGCGGAGGAGATCTGTGCGGGCTTTTGCGAGCCGGAGCAGGTTGAACGGATCGTGGCAGTCGGCAACACAACGATGTGTCATATCCTTCTGGGGCAGGATACGTCAGGGTTGTCGGGCAGTCCGTTTTGCCCGGCATACCGTGGTATATTCCGGTGCCAGGGAAGTAAGCTTGGCATGAAACGGCTGAGGGAAGCACAGGTGATCGTTCCGGCCGGGATTGATGCACATGTCGGAGCGGATGCGGTGGCGGTGATCAGCTCACTGAATTTCATGGAAGCGCCGGGCAATGTGCTTGCTGTTGATATCGGTACGAATGCAGAGATTGCACTGAGCAGCCATGGCAGGCTCACAACCTGCTCGGCACCGGCGGGACCGGCATTTGAGGGAGCGCAGATCGAGCAGGGGATGCGTGGTGAACCCGGAGCGATTGCAGGTGTAAAGATTGCCAGACAGATTGGCAACATTCTGTTAGACGTGATCCCCGGACCGGGCAGGGAACCGCTTTTTGTAAAGGGAATCTGCGGCTCCGGTCTGATCGATGCAGTAGCGGCTCTGCGCCAGTGCAATGTGATACGGCAGGATGGGTATCTTTTGCAGTCTCCGAGCGAGGAGAAGCTGCCACTGTTTCTTGCAGAGCGCATCACCGACAAAGGCTTTATGCTGTATCAGAGTCCGGAGGGAAAGCATGTGTATCTGACCCAGAAGGACATCAGACAGTTTCAGCTTGCCAAGGCATCGGTGCAGGCGGGGATTGAGATGCTTTTACGACGGCAGGAGATCACGCTGGCGCAGGTAGATACGTTATATATTGCCGGTGTGTTTGGCGGCCACATTTCCAAGAGAAATGCTGTGCTGACAGGATTATTCCCGGACATTGCACCGGAGAAGCTTGTGATTGCCGGGAATGCTGCCGGGAAAGGAGCTGCACAGGCGCTTCTGTCGGAGACATTTCTTGAACAGACAGAATGGATCGGCAGCCATGCCGGTCATGTGGAGCTGGCACAGCAAGAAGAATTTCAACAGCAGTTTATGGATGCTATGGCAATTGTGCCGTGGTAGTTATTAACAATAGGATGCAAGGGTCAGAAGCGACCCGGCAAGCAGTTTTGTTTGCAAATATACAGAACCATCGATGTTTGCGGACAATGAAAGGAGAGTATATGAAGGTTGGATTTATCGGAGCAGGCAACATGGCAACTGCAATGATCGGAGGAATGCTTCAGAAGGGATTGTTGCAGGCGGAGGATATTATTGCGTCCTCTGCCACGCAGAAGACGGCAGACAAAGTGGCTGAGCAGTTTGGAATAAAGACCACATTAGACAACAGGGAAGTCGCAAAGGCAGACATTGTGATCCTTGCGATCAAGCCAATCTACTGTGAGCAGGTCATTAAGGAAATTCGCGATGAGATCCGTGAAGATCAGATCATCGTAACGATCGTTGCCGGAAGATCGCTGCAGTGGCTTGCTGATACCTTTGGAAAGCCGCTTAAGCTGATCAGGACTATGCCAAATACGCCGGCACTTGTCGGGGAGGCAGTGACAGCACTCTGCCCGGGGGAGCTGGTAAGCACAGAAGAGACTGAGAAGGTCTGCAAGCTGTTCAGGGGCTTTGGTAAAGCAGAGGTCGTTGGTGAGCATCTGATGGATGCAGTTGTTGCGGTCAGCGGAAGCTCTCCGGCATATGTTTTTATGTTTATTGAGGCGATGGCAGATGCAGCTGTTGCAGAGGGAATGCCGCGCGCGCAGGCATATCAGTTTGCGGCACAGTCTGTACTCGGAAGTGCCAGAATGGTATTGGAGACCGGAAAGCATCCGGGTGAGTTAAAGGATATGGTATGTTCCCCGGCAGGAACAACGATTGCCGGAGTGTGCAAGCTCGAGGAAAAGGGATTTCGCAGCAGTGTCATGGAGTGCATGAAGGCGTGTGCGGAGAAGTCCCGCAATATGTAGCATAAGGTATAATCATGGGATGGATGTCGTATATATACATTGAGTCTGCGAGCCTTGTTGACAGGGGAGCGTGTTCATGGAGAGAAATATATGGCATCATAATATCAGAAAATATGTTATCCTTATCAAAGCAGGACTGGTCGCTTTGTTGATCGTGGCGGGACTTTGGTGTGCGGAGTATCAGAACCGCTGGCAGAGCCGGATGGACAATGCACAGGAGCTGATGCAGGATCTTAGGAAGCAGGATGCCGAAGCGCTGTTTCCGAAGCTCTGGCAGGACGCCAGATGCTTTCCGGTGCGAAGCAGTGACAGTACGCAGCAAAACGGAGGCACACAGCGGGAAAACGGTGGTTCACGGCAAAGCGGCGGCACACAGCAGGAAAACGGTGGTTTGCGGCAAAGAGGAGGTTCACAGCAAAACGGCAGTTTGTCGAAAAGCTGGGGCTTTGATGATGGATATGGAGAGGGAAGAAGCTACGGCGGCAGCAGACGTCATGAGGGAATTGATATTATGGCGGTCGATGCCGATGCCGGAGAATTAGAGGTGCAATCCGTTTCGGATGGTACGGTCGAGCAGATGGGATGGCTCGAGTTAGGAGGATACCGGGTTGGTATCCGGAGTCCGGGAGGTTTATATTTTTATTATGCACATCTGGATTCGTACGCAGCAGGTCTTCAAAAAGGAGATACTGTCAAGGCGGGAACCCTGCTTGGCTATATGGGGGACACCGGATACGGGCAGGAGGGTACACGGGGAAAGTTCCCGGTGCATCTTCATTTTGGCGTTTATTATGACAAAAACGGAGAAGAGAAAACAATAGACCCATACCGGCTTTTGCGGTGTCTGGAAACGAAACTATGAAAAGGGGATGAGACAGGCAATGGAAATTCAACTGTGGAGGGAAATATTAGATCCGTACCGGCAGGCGGTCGATGAACTGACGGTCAAATTTGAACATATGATCGAGGAACATCACAATGCAGGACTGTATTGCCCGATCGTGCAGGTCAGCGGACGTGTCAAAAAGATATCCAGTATTCTCGAGAAATGTCAGCGTAAAAACGTGCCGATGGAGGAGCTGGAGGAAAAGATTGAGGATATTGCAGGAATCCGTATTATCTGCCAGTTTGTAGAGGATATCGAGAAGGTAGTGGAGATCATCCGCAAACGCAGCGATGTGATCATCAAAAAGGAAAAGGATTACATTACGAACAGCAAAGAAAGTGGTTACCGCAGCTATCATGTGATCGCGTACTATACCGTGCAGACGATCAACGGACCGAAGAATCTGGAGGTGGAGATCCAGATCCGGACGCTTGCCATGAACTTCTGGGCAATTATCGAGCATTCCCTGCAGTACAAATACAAAGAAAACATGCCGGACGAGGTCAGAGGACGCCTGCTTCGTGCTGCCAAGGCGGTGGACGCACTTGATATGGAAATGTCGTCAGTGCGCGATGAGATCATGGATGCACAGAATTCCAACAGGCGGCGGGCAAGCATTGTCAGTGATATACTGAACAATATTGAGAACCTTTACCGGACGATGAATAAGCGCGAGGTTGGCAAGATACAGGATGAGTTTTTCCGGGTATATCAGTCAGACGATGTTGCGCTGTTAGAGCGTTTCAACCGTCAGCTCGATGTGCTGTCCGAGTCTTACCGGGCGCAGAGCTTAGATTGATCAAAGAAATTGGAAGGATAACGAACAGATGACAGTCACATTACCACAGCAGTTTCAGGATACGATGAGAGAGTTGCTTGCAGAAGAATATCAGGACTATATAAAAAGCATGGAGGAGCCCTCGCATACGGCGCTCAGGGTCAATACGCACAAAATATCACTGTCGGAGTTTGCAGAGCTTTGTCCGTTTGCATCGGAGCCTGTGGCGTGGGAACCGAAGGGCTTTTATTATGACAGTACCGGTGCGGCGGTGTCGAAGCACCCGTATTACTATGCCGGTCTGTATTATATACAGGAGCCAAGTGCCATGATCCCGGCAAAGCTGCTTCCGGTGGAGAAGGGCGACCGTGTTCTGGACCTGTGTGCCGCACCGGGAGGAAAGGCAACGGAGCTTGCGTCAAAGCTGGACGGAAGCGGTATTCTGGTGGCGAATGATATCAGCGTTTCCAGAGCAATGGCGCTTGCCAAGAATCTTCAGGTGGCAGGAACCACGAATGCGGTTGTGACTGCCGAAACACCGGAGAAGCTGGCAGATACACTGCCGGAGTTTTTTGACAAGGTGTTGATCGATGCACCATGCTCCGGAGAGGGAATGTTTCGTCGTGATCCGTCCATGGTTAAAAGCTGGCTTGCACACGGACCGGAATATTATGTGCCGATCCAGACGCAGATCCTGGAGCAGGCATACCGTCTTCTGGCGGCAGGCGGCGATATGGTATATTCTACATGTACATTCTCTCCGCTGGAGGATGAGGGGATGATTCAGTCCTTCCTGGACAGGCATCCGGACATGACGATCTGTGATGTGGAACGCTGTCCGGGCTACTCAGAAGGTATGCCGGAGTGGATCGACGGCGGTGATGAGAGCTTACGCAAATGCGTCCGTATCTTTCCGCACCGTGCCGGAGGAGAAGGTCACTTTGCAGTGCTTCTGCACAAGGCGGGAGATCCGGATGAAAAACGCATGACCTCGCTTGCGGAAGAGAACGGTGTTGGAACGGATGGAAAGCGCATCACCTCCTTTGCGGATGAGACCGGCAACGGAGCACGTGAGGAAAACACCTTTGCTAAGAAAGGCAAAGGCAGAAAGAAGAAATCCTCCCGCAGGGATGATGGACGCGACCGTGGATTGGGAGACAGACGGAAGGGACAGGAGGGGCCTGAAAGCTTTTTTAAATCGCTGTCTTCGTCAGCACCATTTACAGAAAAGGATCTGTCCCGGAAAAAGGACACCTACCTTATCGAAGCACTGCATCAGAATGAGATGAAAGGTCTTCGGATGGTGTCTGGTGGTCTGATCTTTGGAACAGACAAGAATGGCAGGTTCGAGCCGTCTGCGCAGCTTGCGTTGGCAATGAGGCAGGAGGATTATGTGCAGCGGATCAATCTTACCGCCTCGGACGAGCGTGCCGTGCGGTATCTGAAGGGGGAAACAATCCTTTCCGACTGCATGGACAAGGGCTATGTGCTGGTGTGTGTGGATGGTTATCCGCTGGGCTGGTGCAAGGGCAATGGCTCCGGTACCTTGAAGAACAAATATTATCCCGGTTGGCGCATGCAGTAAAACAGACGCACAACACCGGCAAGGAAATCGACGTACCGTTTTGCGGACGGGACAAGCTTATATCCGCTGATCGCGAAAAAGACAAAATGGAGGAAAATTATGCTGGAAAAAGGAAGCTTTGAGTATATCAACAAGAAGAAAAAACGGAAGATCATTATGGTAATTGCGATCATTGTGATCGCATTGGCAATCTTTGGAGTCGGACTGTTACTGAACAAGATGTCGCGGGCAAATATCTTTACGGTGCTTGCGATCCTCTGTGTGCTTCCGTGGGCGAAGCAGCTTGTCGCACTGATCGTATTATTTCCATATCACAGTGTGAGCAGGGAACGCTACGAGAAGGCAAAGGAGTGCGTTCAGGCAAATGGGCTGCCGGATGTGAAGCTGTATACGGATCTTGTGATCACTTCTCCGGAGAAGGTGATGAATCTGGATTTTGCGGTTGTGGGAGCCGGTCATGTGATCGCACTGGTCGGCAAGAGTGGTCAGGACGTAGAATATATCCGGAACTATCTGACTAACGGAGTACACCAGTGGGGCGATTTCCAGGTGCAGATCGTCACCAGTGAGAAGCTTTTTCGCAAGGAGACAGAGCGGATGCAGGAGCATGCGGTGACAGAGGACGAGGCAGAAAATGTAGATTCCTATATCCGGTCACTGATCGTATAGAAAACGGATAAAGCAATGAACAGAGAGCAGATCAGAATGGAGAGATAAATGCGCGTATTAAAGGTAAGTGTCCAGGAAGAGGGACAGAGGCTGGATCGTATGCTGGCGAAATATATGCAGCTTGCTCCGCGGAGCTTTTTCTATAAAATGCTGCGCAAGAAGAACATTAAGCTCAACGGCAAAAAGGCAGATGGTTCCGAGAAGGTTGCTGAGGGGGATGAGATTACACTGTATCTTGCCGATGACACGATCGACGGCTTTCGCAAGCAGAGTACAGCCCGTGAGGAGAATGCGAAACAGCCGGAGAAGCCACAGATGAAGATCGAGGTTGTCTATGAGGATTCCGATATTCTTGTGTTAAATAAACCGGTCGGTGTTCTGTCCCAAAAAGCGGACAGAAAAGATTATTCTCTTGTAGAGTGGCTGGGGGATTATCTGGGACAGACATCAGGACAAACCTTCCGTCCCGGCATCTGCAACCGTCTTGACCGCAACACCAGTGGTCTTGTTGTGGCGGGCAAAAGCGTGCGCGGTCTTCAGTGGATGAATGAGATGTTTCGCACCAGAGCACTGGAGAAATATTATCTCTGTCTTGTACATGGAGCACTGTCGGTGGAACAGAGCCTCCACGGTTATCTGAAAAAGGACGAAAAGAAAAATAAGGTTATGGTGCTTCGCAGACCGGAGGCGGGTGCAGTGGAGATTGAGACGAAATATAAGCCGCTGCAGACCGTCCGCTGGGGGGGAGAAGCATACACGCTGTTAAAGATCCACCTGATCACCGGAAAGTCCCACCAGATCCGTGCGCATCTGGCAAGTATCGGTCATCCGGCAGTGGGGGATACCAAGTACGGTATTCCGGGAGGACAGGCAGAGAAAACATTTCATCTGCGCAGCCAGCTTCTGCATGCATGGCAGTTAAAGCTTGGGGATGCAGACATTCTGCCACAGACCTATCATGGAAGGAGCTTTCAGGCAGAGCCGCCGGCGAAATTTAAGAATGTGCTCGAGAGGATGGGGTTTGCGCCGGCCGCGGACCGGTAAGACAGCTTCCCACTAAGAAAGGCAGGAGAGAATATGGCTTCATGGAATTCCAGAGGACTTCGAGGTTCTATGCTGGAGGAATCCCTGAATATGACCAATGAAAAGTACCGCAGAGAAAAGCTGGCACTGGTACAGAAGATTCCAACGCCGATCACGCCGATGGAATTTGACAAGGAACACCATCATATTACACTTGCGTATTTTGAACAGAAAAGTACCGTGGATTATCTGGGAAATGTACAGGGAATCCCGATCTGTTTTGATGCAAAGGAATGCGCGGTCGATACATTTCCGCTGCAGAATATTCATGAGCATCAGGTGAATTTTATGACCGAATTTGAACAGCAGGATGGCATTTCATTTCTGATCATTTATTTCAGCCATTGCAATGAATATTATTATGTGCCGTACCGGGATATGATGCGGTTCTGGAACCGTGCAGAGGCGGGAGGACGCAAAAGCTTCCGGCGGGAGGAGCTGGATCAGAGCTACCGTATCCGGGTGCAGGGAGAGGTATTTGTTCATTATCTGGAGATGCTGCAGCGGGATCTGGATGGCAGAGAGGACTGAAAATGGTGCGAAGCCCTGAATATACAGGGATTTGCGATGTTATACTATATATTGTGGTTAGACTGTTGTAGAATACAATATGTTGCTATGTTTATATTGACACGTATCATTGGATATGCTAACATTGTTATTGTGACCTGGAAAGGAATACCGGGTCACAATTTTATGTATATCGTTATCAGATAAGGCAGGTTGAGGAGAATGAAAATTATAAAAAGAAGCGGGACAGAGACAGTCTTTGATATCACAAAGATCACGGCAGCGATCACAAAAGCTAATAAGGAGATCCCAACAAGCGATCGTCTTTCATTACAGCAGATTCAGGAGATTTCAGACAATGTCGAGCAGATGTGTCTGGAGATGAGGCGTTCACCAAGCGTGGAGGAGATTCAGGATATGGTGGAGAACCAGATCATGAACAAGCGTGCATTTGCACTGGCGCGAAAGTATATCACCTATCGTTATACAAGAGCCCTCGTCCGAAAGTCCAATTCGACGGATGACCAGATCTTAAGTCTTCTCGAGTGCAATAACGAGGAGGTCAAGCAGGAAAATTCCAACAAGAATCCAACGGTCAACAGTGTTCAGAGGGATTACATGGCAGGAGAGGTCAGCAAGGATATCACCAAGCGTTTTCTGTTACCGGAGGATATCGTTCATGCACATGAACAGGGAGTCATTCATTTTCATGACTCTGATTATTTTGCACAGCATATGCACAACTGCTGTCTTGTGAATCTGGAGGACATGCTGCAGAACGGCACTGTGATCAGCGAGACTGCGATTGAGCGGCCGAAGAGCTTCTCAACCGCCTGTAACATAGCGACACAGAGCATCGCCCAGATCGCCAGCTCCCAGTATGGTGGACAGAGCATCAGTCTGGCACATCTGGCACCGTTTGTCGATGTGAGTCGTCAGAAGTTCCGCCGGATCGTGCGGGAGGAGTTTGAGGCATCCGGCGTCAATGCGACGGAGGAGCAGATCAATAAGGTTGCCGAGCTTCGTGTTCTTGATGAGATCAAGAAAGGTGTACAGATGATTCAGTATCAGGTGATCACGCTGATGACCACCAACGGACAGGCACCGTTTGTTACGGTGTTTATGTATCTGGACGAGGTGCCGGAGGGCAAGGTGCGTGATGATCTGGCACTTGTGACAGAGGAAATCTTGAGACAGCGTATTCTCGGCGTCAAAAATGAGAAGGGCGTATATATCACACCGGCATTCCCGAAGCTGATCTATGTGCTGGAGGAAGACAATGTCAGAGAGGGCAGTAAGTACTGGTATCTGACAAAGCTTGCCGCAGAGTGTACCGCAAAGAGAATGGTGCCGGATTATATTTCCGAGAAGAAGATGCTTGAGCTCAAGGTTGACAAGAACGGTGAGGGTCACTGCTATCCATGCATGGGCTGTCGTTCCTTCCTCACCCCTTATGTGGATGAGAATAATAAACCGAAGTATTACGGAAGATTTAATCAGGGCGTTGTCACCGTCAATCTGGTGGATATTGCATGCTCCTCCGGTGGAGACATGGATAAGTTCTGGGAAATCTTCGATGAGAGAATGGCACTCTGCAAAAAGGCATTGATGTGCCGTCATGACAGGCTCAAGGGAACACCGTCCGATGTGGCGCCGATCCTCTGGCAGTACGGCGCACTGGCAAGATTGAAGAAGGGCGAGACGATCGATAAGCTGCTGTACGGCGGTTATTCTACGATCTCCTTAGGCTATGCAGGTCTTTGCGAGTGTACAAGATATATGACCGGAAAGTCCCACACGGATCCAAGTGCGACTCCGTTTGCACTTGAGGTTATGAAGCGTCTGAATGCGGCATGTGCGAGGTGGAAGGAAGAGGAGAATATTGACTTCAGCCTTTACGGTACACCGCTCGAGTCCACAACCTATAAGTTTGCCAAGTGTCTGCAGAAGCGGTTTGGCGTGATCAAGGGTGTGACCGATAAGAACTACATTACGAACAGCTATCACGTACATGTGACAGAGCCGATCGATGCATTCGAGAAGCTGAAGTTTGAGGCACAGTTCCAGGAGCTTTCTCCGGGCGGTGCGATCAGCTATGTCGAGGTGCCGAATATGACGGACAATATCGATGCGGTACTCAGCGTGATGCAGTATATTTACGAGCATATCATGTATGCAGAGTTAAATACCAAGAGTGATTACTGTCAGGAATGCGGCTATAACGGCGAGATCCGGATCGTCACCGATGAGGATGGCAAGCTGATCTGGAAATGTCCGAACTGCGGCAATACTGACCAGAACAAAATGAACGTTGCAAGACGAACCTGCGGATACATCGGAACGCAGTTCTGGAATCAGGGAAGAACCCAGGAGATCAAGGAAAGAGTTCTCCATCTGTAAATAGAATTTGAAACCAAAAAGCTCCGGCGGCTGATCACCTTTCCCGAGAATGGGGAATGTGTGATCCGGTCTGCCGGAGCTTTTGAAATACTGCGGTATGCTTGTCTGACTAAGATTTACTTTTCGGAATGCTCATTTTCGGAAGTCTGCAACAGGAAATCCTTCAGGCGGATTGCAATCCGCTTGTGTCCCGTTTTATGGATAGACTGTGGGATAAACTTCAAAGTAGGGAACGCCTGCATGATACGTTTATTGCCAAAGAAAGGATTCTTTTTCTGGAAAGCAGCATGACGTTCCTTGTATTCGCGGAAGCGAGCCTCGATATCGGCAAGCTTGGAATCCTCGCCGATATGGTTTGCCTTCAGTTCCTCGAGACGTTTTAGGAAGTTCTCGGCACGTTCGTTCTGCGTGTGGATCTTTGAGAAGATCGTCTGGCGCAGCGGGCTGAAGCGTTCCTCCTCAAGCTGTGCCACCAGCTCGTCCCGGAAATGGTACAGAGCCTCCAGCTGGCTGCGGAAGTTGATCGTTGAGATTACGGTGTATGTCAGGTCACAGGCGGCGATCACGGTGACAACGATCAGAAGGATCATGCCGGTGCGGTAAGGAATCGCATTGATGATCGATGAGACTGCCGGCTGCAGAAAATCAAACGCAAGCAGGGAAAGGAAGCCCCAGAACATGGACGGTACAAGTGCGATGCGTCCCTCGAAGTTGTAAGGATCCCGGCTGTAATCCCACCACTGTGCGTGGAACAGCTTCTCCATACCCCATGAGGTAAAATACTCGATCGCCGTGGCGAGAAGCATGCCGCCCAGATACAGCAGGGACGGGTGCGGCTCCAGAGGACGCAGAAACACATACACGATCGTTCCGCCAAAGCCGTAGAGCGGCAGTAGTGGTCCGACCAGAAAACCGCGGTTGATTACCTTATGCTCCTTCAGAGAACAGAAGGAACATTCGTAGATCCAGCCAAAGAAGCTGTATAAATAAAAATCCATCAGAATAAAATACCATGATAAGCCTAAAAACATATCTTCACCTCATATACTTATGTCGTTTCGCTTTTGTTATAATGAAGTATATTACAGGAAATGAGAGAAAAAATCAAATTGGGGGTTCCCAAGCGGAACGGTTTGTGTTATAGTAATTGGTATCAAAAGCGAAGAAGAGGAATAGTAGCTGTCGAAGCCTCATACAGAAAGCTGTTGGTTGATGCGAAACAGTTGATGTGAAACAGTGAACTCGCCTTGGAGCTGCCGGTTGAACGATAGTAGATTTGGACGGACTCCCACCGTTACAGGGGAAAGGTATTGGATTCTGTTTTTCTTGTACCTGTGAGAGCATGAATGATTCATGAATAAGAGTGGTACCGCGTGAGAATATTCTCCCGTCTCTAAGAGTAGAGGCGGGTTTTTATTTGCTGTAATATTTTTTGAAAGGATGTTTGGCAGATAAAACTCCGTGAGAAATGGAACAAAATTAATTCAAAATGGAGGGTTAGAATCATGAAGGGATTTGAAAAGTATCAGAAAACATATTTTATGCCGTCAGAGGCAACCTATGACTGGGTGAAAAAGGACAGCATCACAGAACCGCCGGTATGGTGCAGCGTTGATCTGCGTGACGGTAATCAGGCACTCATCGAGCCGATGAGCCTCGAGGAGAAGGTGGAGTTCTTCAAGATGCTTGTGAAGATCGGATTCAAGGAAATCGAGGTTGGATTCCCTGCTGCATCCGAGACAGAATACAATTTTCTGCGTACTTTGATCGATCGGAAGCTGATCCCGGATGATGTTACGGTGCAGGTTCTGACACAGGCGAGAGAACACATTATCCGTAAGACCTTTGAGGCGGTTGACGGTGCACCGAATGCGGTTGTACATGTATATAATTCCACTTCCGTGGCACAGAGAGAGCAGGTATTCCGTAAGTCCAAGGAAGAGATCAAGAAGATCGCCGTTGACGGCGCAAAGCTTCTGAAGGAGTTAGCAGCAGAGGTAAAGGGCAATATCCGTTTTGAGTACAGCCCGGAGAGCTTCCATGGTACTGAGGTTGAGTATGCGGTTGAGGTCTGCAATGCTGTTCTGGATGTATGGCAGCCACAGGCAGATGCCAAGGCGATCATCAATATTCCGTCTACCGTAGAGAACGCAATGCCTCATGTATTTGCAACACAGATCGAATATGTCAGCAAGCACTTGAAATACAGAGACAACGTTGTACTTTCCCTGCATCCTCACAATGACCGTGGCTGCGGTGTTGCTACAGCGGAGCTTGGTGTTCTTGCCGGTGCAGACCGTATCGAGGGAACATTGTTTGGTAATGGAGAGCGTACCGGTAACATGGATATCGTTACCATGGCAATGAATATGTTCTCACACGGCGTAGATCCAAAGCTTGACTTTTCCAACATGCAGGAGATCGCAGACACTTACGAGCGTCTGACCAACATGCAGGTATCCATGAGACAGCCATATGCAGGAGAGCTTGTATTTACCGCATTCTCCGGTTCGCATCAGGATGCGATCTCCAAGGGTATGGCATATCGTGAGGAGAAGAACTGCGAATACTGGACGGTTCCTTATCTGCCGATCGATCCAAAGGATGTGGGACGCACCTACGATTCCGATGTTATCCGCATCAACAGCCAGTCCGGACGTGGCGGCGTCAGCTATGTATTAAAGAACAGCTTCGGTCTGATCCTGCCGGATAAGATGAAGGAAGAGGTTGGATATCTGATGAAGAGTGTTTCCGATCATCGTCATGCGGAGCTTTCTCCGGAGGATATGAGAGATGTATTCAAGGAGACCTATCTGGACGTTGAGAAGAAGTTCGATGTATCTGAGTGCCACTTCAAACAGAAGGACGGTATCGGTGCTGAGGTAACGATCGTTGTTGACGGCAGGGAAAATGTTGTGGATTCCCATGGTAACGGTCGTCTCAATGCAGTAAACCATGCGATCAAGAAGTACTTTGATCTGGATTATGCATTGGATGTATACGAGGAGCATGCGTTGTCAAAGCGTTCCGATTCACAGGCGATCTCCTATGTAGGTATCAAGCCTGCCGGACAGGAGAAGCTGTACTGGGGTATCGGCACGGATGATGATATTATCAAGTCCTCAATCGACGCACTGGTCAATGCGGTGAACCGTTATATGGAAGCAAAATAATACGATGCAGAAGCCGGAAGCAGACCGTGATGGCTGCGCCGGCGATGGCAAAAGTTGTTTGGCTTCGAGATTATAAAAAAGGGCAAAACCAGCGTTTTGTCCTCCAAGAATTGCTTCGCAATTCTCGTTGGCATTCCACCACATTACATGCATTTTCCTATACCATCAAAAAGGAGTGTCCTAAATTTTGGACACTCCTTTTTGTCATGAAAGCCTATTTCTCATATTTGCGGCAGGCTGCCAGTCCGGCAAGCATCAGTACCGGGAAAATGATCGCGGACAAAAGTCCGAGCTTCAAATTATCCTGCAGTGCAGAGGAGATAAAACCAACCATGGTTGGTCCGGAGGAACATCCGATATCTCCGGCAAGTGCGAGAAGTGCAAAGATCGTGGTGCCGCCCTGTGGACAGACCTTAGAACTGATACTGAAGGTGCCGGGCCACATGGCTGCAACCGACAGACCGCAGACACCGCAGGCGGCAAGAGAAAGTGCCGGGAGCGGGGAGAAGGTAACGATCAGATAGCTGATCATGCAGAGCACGGCACACGCACTCAGATATCCGGTCAGAGAGAAACGCTCGGCAACATGGGCGTGAAGAACTCTGCCGGAACCCATCAGAATTGCGAAAAAGCACGGACCGGCAAGATCACCAACCGTTTTGGAAACATGAAGACCTGTTTCGGCAAGGGCAGATGCCCACTGGCTCATCGCAAGTTCCGATGCGCCACTGCAGACCATCAGAAGGGCGAGTACCCAGAATACCTTTTCTTTTAACAATGCCGTGATCGTCATGCCGCGTCCCTCGTCGGCAAGAGAGTTGATCGGTACAAAGCAGAAATAAACAGCATTGCAGGCAGGGATAATTGCCCAGAGGGCTGCGATGATCTTCCATGAGCTTAAGCCGACTGTGTTAAACAGAAGCGTGGAGACCAGAACAACCAGCACCGAACCCCAGCAGTAGAAGGAGTGCAAAAGACTCATGGCAGCCCCCTTCTTATCCGTCGGGCATGCCTCTACGATCGGGCTGATGATCACCTCGGTCAGACCGCCGCCGATGGCATAGATCACGACGGCGATGCTGATGCCGATATACGGATCCGGTGTGAGCTCCGGCAGGATGCCGAGAAGCACAAGTCCGACGGCAGCAAAAACATGTGCCAGCACGGCATTGATGCGGTAGCCGATCCGATCCGTGAATTTCGCCGAGAACAGGTCCACCAGAATCTGTGTGACAAAATTGATCGTCACCAAAAGACCGATCCGGGAAAGGGAAATCCCATAGGTACGGTGAAATGTCACAAACAGAAGCGGGGCGAAATTGTTGACGATCGCCTGTGTGATGTAACCGATATAGCTGGCGGCAATGGTGTGTCGAAAATCAGTTTTAATACTCATAACTAACTCCAATCTTTATCCTGTGTCAATGAATTTTCTGATAATAGCCTATCACGTTATTTTTCGAAAATCTGTAATAATATCAGCGACTATTAACACTATTTTGACAGATGAAATTATGGTCCATCCGTTGTGAATCCGAGGGAAACATGGTAAAATAGAAGTAGTGTGGGATTCCGGCCACAGGTGGCGGGGATTTCATCCGGAGAAAGACGAATATGAGGAAACGAGGAGAAAGCGATGAGTGATATCAATAAAAAGATCAGGGAACTTGTGAATTATGGTTTACATACCGGACTTGTTGTGCCGGAGGACGAGATGTACACGATCAACCGTCTGCTAGAGATCCTGAAGCTGGACGAGTATAAGGAGCCGGAGAATGCATGTCCGGTGCCGGATCTGGAGAAAACGCTAAGTGACATTATGGACTGGGCATATGAAAATGGTGTTCTCGAGGAGAATACCGTAGGTTATCGTGATCTGTTTGATACAAAGCTGATGGGTGCGTTGGTTCCGGCACCAAGTGTCGTGATCGCAAAGTTCCGGGAGTTGTACCGCATGTCTCCTCAGAAGTCGACCGATTTTTATTATAAATTCAGCAGAGATACCGATTATATCAGACGTTACCGAATCGCCAGAGATATGAAATGGACGGCAGAGACGGAGTACGGCACACTTGATGTCACGATCAACCTGTCAAAGCCGGAGAAGGATCCGAAGGCGATTGCGGCAGCGAAGAATGCAAAGCAGTCTGCATATCCGAAATGTCTTTTGTGCAGGGAGAATGAGGGCTACGCTGGACGACTGAATCACCCGGCAAGACAGTCACATCGTATTATTCCGCTCATGATCGAGGGGGAGAAATGGGGCTTTCAGTATTCTCCGTATGTATATTATAACGAGCACTGCATCGTATTTAATCAGAAGCACACGCCGATGAAGATTGATGAGTCGGCATTCCGTAAGCTGTTATCCTTTGTAAAGCAGTTTCCTCATTATTTCCTTGGCTCCAATGCGGATCTGCCGATCGTAGGCGGATCGATTCTGGCACATGAGCATTTTCAGGGTGGTCATTATGAATTTGCGATGGAGAGAGCACAGATCAAGACAAAGCTTACGATCAGGGGCTACGAGGATGTGGAGGCCGGTATTGTCAACTGGCCGATGTCTGTCATAAGAATCCGTCATAAGGACAGTGAGCGTCTGGTTGCTCTTGCGTCCCATATTTTGGACACATGGAGAGGCTACACCGATGAAGCGGCATTTATCTTTGCAAAGACCGATGGCGAGCCACATAATACGATCACGCCGATCGCGAGAATGCGTGACGGATTGTATGAGATGGATCTGGTGCTTCGTAACAATATCACGACCGAGGAGTATCCGCTGGGTGTATTCCATCCGCATCAGGAGCTGCATCATATCAAGAAGGAGAATATCGGTCTGATCGAGGTAATGGGACTTGCCGTTCTGCCGGCCCGTCTGAAAAAGGAAATGGCAGTATTGGAGGAGTATATCGTACAGGGTAAGGATATCCGCAGCAATGAAGAGATTGAGAAACATGCCGACTGGGTAGATGAGTTCCTTCCGAAGTACGATAACGTGACAGAGGACAATGTGGAGGAGATCCTGCAGAAGGAGATCGGTATTGTCTTCAAAAAGGTGCTGGAGCACGCCGGTGTCTATAAGAATACGCCGGAGGGGCAGGAAGCATTTCTGCGGTTTGTAGAAGAACTGTAGAGTGCAAGAATGAAACGGTACTAATTTATAAATGTTCTAAGATTTCTGATGCTCGTTGTGCATTAAGGTTTTATTATTCATGAATACAAGTTCTCGGGTTGATACGTGTCCGGTTTATAGGATACATATCAATCTGAGAACTTTTTTACGTTATAGGAAACTTGTGAGGTGACGTGCAAAGTGGGTAAACTCGCTTTGTTCTTTGTTTGAAAAAAAGTACAGATTACACGGAATAGTTCTAAAATACATGGTCAAAATGAGCAAAAAAGCCCCAAATTGACCAAAAATGGCGTTTTTGTGTCGTTTCGTGCAAAAGCTATTCTTTTTTTGACTAAAATATGTTAGGTTGTCAGTAAAACAGTACGTGTAATGTAAATTTAGAGAAGACCCCACTGTTCACGAATAGAACAGACAATGTTGCAACAACTTAATAATAAATTTAACAGATAATTTTGATAAAAAATAATAAATAATTAACTATTTGATGACAAGTATGAAAAAATGTGTTATGATAAATTAAATAAAAAGTTTATATACAATATATTTAAATAAATAATATATTGTATATAGAAATTATTTTGCACATGTGAGATGCAGAAATTTATTATTGCTGAAGGGAGGTGAAAGAATGCATTTATCAATGAAAGGATGCAGAGAAACCATTGAAAAAGCGTTCTTTTCATAAGTAAATAGAGATACAAAATGAAAAGAACGCTTAGCAAAACACACATTACAGTATAACAGTTTATTAGGGATGATTCAATAAAATACAAAAAAATGGAGGAATTTAAGATGAAAAAACGTTTAGTAGCAGCACTTTTAGTATGTAGTGTTATCTGTTCATCACAGGTAAGCTTTGCACAGAGTTCAAAAAGTTTGAAAGTAGGATCTAAGACCATAACGATTAATAGTACAATTGCCAAAAAATCGGCAAATGGATATACGGGATCAGACGGAACAATCTATTCTAAAGCAAGTATTAAATATATATATACGAAATCAGGAAAAAATCATAGTATGTCTGCTGCAGATGGTTATAAATATGGTGTGGCAAATGCATATTGTTCAGTACAGGAGAACAATGCTGTAAGTGTTAGCGTTGCTACAAGTCATGAGGCCATATATAATGGAACTTATAATAGTGGTAATACAAGTGCGACTTATTAGTATGTGTCTTTTATGCTTGTAGAATGAAAAATGGGGCAGAGATAGTAGCATTTCTGCCCTGTGATGTTATAACGGGAGGAAATATGAAGAAGAGATTTTGTGTGGCTTTAACTCTGCTTGTCATCACTGCGCTGGCGGGGTGCAGTGGCTTCGTGCAAAAGGAGAACCATGTTGGAAAAAAAGCAGGGGATGCAACGAAGAAGTCTGCAACAAAGAAAGAAAACACAGTAGTCTGGGCGGTTAGAGAGAATGCAAAAGTTTCAAAGAAAAATATTCAAAAAACGAATGAACTTCTTGTAAAAAAAGGTTATGATCTTGCAATTAAGGTAAAAAAGCTAAAAACGGACAGGACTTATGAGAAGCAGGAAATTTATCATGATGCACTTGAAAAAGCAGTTAAGTCCGGTGAGATAGATGTGGCGTATGTTGATATGTGTTATGAAACAGCGCAGGGAGAGATGGCGCAGTATTTGCAGAGTGGTCTCTTTTATCCGTTAAACAGATGGCTTCATTCCAAAGAAGGAAAGGCTGTCTATAAGCTGTATGATAAGGAAGTCTGGAAAGGCAGCAGTGTGAGTGGAAAAAACTATGTTTTCCCGAATGAAGTCTATTATGATATTCCTGAAACGGTGATCGCATTTCGAAAGGATCATGTGTCGCAGAAGCTGATCAAATCCTGGGATGGAAGTTGGGGAGACTTATTCCGGATCATGGAAAAGGTCAGGCTCGGTAAGAATGACATGATGGTGACCGGTTATCCGATGATGGACTTTTTCGAGGGACGGGTGAAGAAGCGGAAATATATGATCGATGATGACATTGTCTACGATATACAGAATCAAACCGTACATCAGCCCTTTGAACTCGAAGAATTCTATGAATATCTATCTTTTTTACATAAATGCTATCAGGAAGGATATGTCACTCATCGAATGGATGATTGTCTTACCAGCGAGGATGAGATATTGCATCTGAAGCATGGAGAGTATGCAATGGCGTGGACGGCAGAAGAATGTCTGAAGCCTGCAGATCATGTCTTTGTCAGAAGACCGGTGTGTGTAAGAGGAATCCTTGGGGAAGGCACAGCGATATCCGCTTATTCGGATAAGAAGGAAAAAGCACTGGAGCTTATGAAGATTCTTCGGACAGATGATGAGATAGCCAATACCCTGATATGGGGAGAGCAAGATGCGAAAAAGCTGTTAGACGAGGATGGTTATGTGAAAGATTCTGTAGAAAGAGTCAGTGATTGGTCAGCATTTGGATTAAATGATGGGATCTTTCAACAGAAAGAGGAGGGGATCACACCGGTAAAGAACATGAGGGAATACCGCAATAAATGGATCCATTATTCGCCGAGAACAACCTCACGTATGCTTGGCTTCTGGCCGGACTACAGCAGCTTTTACGAAGAATTGACAGAATATCAAAAGGTGCTGAAGGAATCGGTAGATTGTTTTCAGGAGGATGATTTTGAAAAAGCATATCAGGAAGCCGCAGAGCGTGTAGCGAAGGCGTGGAAACCTGTGGGAAAGAAGGTACAGAAGCAGATCACGGAGTGGAAACGGTAGGTGTCGGATAAAGGGAACAGGATTAATAAGAAAAGTACGGATTCTACGGAATAGTTCTAAAATACATGGTCAAAATGGGCAAAAAAGCTCCAAATTGACCAAAAATGGCAGTTTTGTGTCGTTTCGTGCAAAAGTTATTCTTTTTTTGACTAAAATATGTTAGGTTGTCAGTAAACAGAAGGCTTTTATTTGAAAGGCAGGTGACCGTGACATGTGGAAAAATTATTTAAAATTATTCATTATTTTATTGTGTGTTATCGCTGTAGACGGTGTGCAGGTGAAAGCGTACACGGTAAAGGTGCAGGCAGATACTATTTACGCGGAAGTGGTTCCGGAGTCGTATTTGAAAAATGCACCGGTGGTTTTTAAGAATGCAGTGAAAAAGACCATGAAGTATTATGATAAATATAAGGACGCTGATATGGTCACTTATTTGAGAAACGTACCGAAAACATATAGAGATTTTGTTGA
>ULPZ01079347.1_pt1 | contig 144033 bp, 125 predicted proteins | sample 1953991 | NCBI WGS metagenome assembly ULPZ01 (sample SAMEA4835642, study PRJEB28245) | human gut metagenome | biome: gut microbiome; material: fecal sample | place: Denmark | collected 2008
CCCAAAACTGCGAAAAGAGAAATGTGCTATCATAATTATGTCTCTTTTTGGAATGTAACTTGTAGCGTTTACAAATAATTTGTCGAATAGGAGGAGAAATTCAATTGTTAATAATTGGATTGCATTTATATGAAAAAAAAGTTGATTTTATTTTTGATTTTAGTTCTAGTTGGTTTTTTTGTGTGCTGTAATGAGCAATCAAATAAACTTGAGGACTTGTTGGCTAATCTTGAGAAGAAGGATGATACCAATGAATTTGAGAAAAACAAACTATTATGGGAGAGTGTAATTAAAAAAGTGTGGTTAAAGGAAACATGGAATAGCAGTGAAATATATGAAGATATGTCATTTGTAATCACTAGAGTAGAAAAAAGTAAATTATGGGGGGTGTTTTTGAAAAAAGGTATCTTAAGACCAGATTCGGATTTGTATTCGGAAAAACAAAATCATAATATGATGTTAACAGGTAATTTTAATGAAAATAGAGCGGAACTCACTATTGTAGATGGCGAAAAAAACATAGGAAAATTGTATGTATTATTAGAAAAGGAGAATATGCTTAAAATAGATGTTCAGTATACTGAACAAAAAAGAAAAGATACTTTTAATTTTATATCATATAATTTAAAAGATTTAGAATTAGATGTTCGTGCGAAGTTTGATAATGATATTGAAGATGTTACTTTGAAAAAATGGGGTAAGGTAAAATTTGTTTCTGTAATTAGAACAAGTATGAGACGAAAAACATTGATTATATATTTAGTTGATAATAAAGAAAATATACTGTACGACTTTTCTGAATCAGTGGTGTTTCCGAGTGATTTTAGGGTAAATGATTTTTTGTTTAAGGATATAAATAATGATGGTAGGGAAGATTTTTTATTGATATTAGGCGGAATAACAGATTTAGAACTTCATAAGGCTATAATTTACGAACAAAATAAAATAGGTGGATTTGAAGTGAATGTAAATAAAACAAAAAAAATAAACAATAAAATGAATGAAACTAATAAATATTCTGTTCAGGATATGTTTAAGTATTTGAGGCTTTCAAGTTAACTGCAACCAATATTCAATCAATGACAAGTCTTACAGAACCATGGCGGAATGCCGTGGAAAATAGATTTCTTGGTGTTACTCCGGCACAACCACTTGCACAAATGAGTGCAATTGTACAGAATCACATTTATGCGTCCTCTAGCGCAGGGCAGTTGTCACCTGCCACCTAAAATGGTATGATACCAGTTTGGGTGGCGAGGCATAGAGTAAAGACCAGGGCGCCCTGGGAACAGTGACAGAAAGATGGATAAGGTAAACTATACTTACGATGCCGAGGGACTGCGTACTAGCAAGACTGTGAATGGAGAAAAAACAGTTTTTGTCTGGGACGGGGATTAACTGGTAATGGAACTCTCTGACAGCGGCAAGGTGCAGAAGCGATATATCTGTGGAAATGACCTTGTATATGCGGATCAGGGAGAAGGAACAGAGAAGCAGTATTATGTCAAAAATCCTCATGGCGATGTGGTACAGTTGACGGATGAAAGTGGCAAAGTCATCAAGACCTATGAGTATGATTCCTTCGGGAATGAAGTGAACCCGGATAGAAAGGATGAGAATCCTTTCCGCTATTGTGGTGAACACTACGATAAGGAGACGGATGCCATTTATCTCCGAGCCAGGTATTACCAGCCGTACTTGGGAAGATTTCTAACAAGGGATACCTATACAGGTGATGAGGAAGATGCCCTGAGTTTACACTTGTATATTTACTGCGGAAATGATGGGGTAAATAGGGTAGATCCGAGTGGGTGAATATTTGGGAGACCATATTTGATATAGTGAGTCTGGGAGATAGTATTTACTCAATGTGTACAAATCCGTCATGGGAAAATGAGGGATATTTACTATGGGATGCAGCCTCTCTTATTCCGGGAGTACCGGGTTCTTATGTAGCGAAAGTACCTGCGAAAACAGCTAAAGTTGCGAAGACTGCAGCTAAAGTAAGCAAAGTTGGAAAAGGTACAAGGGCTGGCATTATACAGGTATAAATGCACATGTCAAATAGATTTCCCTAGAATTCTGCTTTTTCCAGCCGTTCTTCAAAGTAGGTTTCCAGCTGGGCTCGTATCTGGGACCAGTCCCTGCGGCGTCCGGTCCATTTTTTAGTGATGTCCATAGTAGCCGGATAGAGCATTTTTAAGAGGCTGTCATCGCTTGGAAATACTGTCTTGCTTTTGGTGAGAGCCGATTCTGTGGTACATTTCCGTACTCCATTGCGTTGAGAACCTTTGTTTTTATATGATATCCCAGATATTCTAATTGTTCTTGAATGACTTGAAACGTATTGCCGTGATCGTGTCCAACCAGATTCTTGACATTTTCAAAGAATACAACTTTGGGTTGGTGTCCGGCTGCTTTCTTTTCCCTAATAATACGCATCATTTCAAAGAATAGCGTTCCTCGTCCTTTTTCATCATCGAATCCCTGTCTATATCCGGCAAGCGAAAAGGCTTGACAAGGAAATCCACCAACCATTACATCAGATTCTGGCATTTCACTCGCATTTATTGTGTTAATATCACGGCAGTCTGCTCTGATATTAAAGTTGTTTTCGTAGGTGGCAATAGGGTATTTGTCAATCTCATTTGCGTATACGACTTCAAATGCTCCGATCTGTTCAAAGCCTAAATCAATTCCACCTACTCCGGCAAAAAAACATGCTACTTTTCGATTATTCATTGATCTGTCTGCTGTGGACGTTTCTCTCGTTCACGTTTTAAGCAGGGAGTTTATCATGAAAACTTATGTGGATAGTATGAAAGATAATATTCTTTTTTTTTCATATGGATGGGTGTATAATGAGAGAAAATATCGTCGAGAGAGGAGAACTATATGAGCCATACAGAAAATATATCTAAACTTGAGCAGTTTATTAAAATGATGACAGGTCACTTTGATAATCAGGAACAATTTCAAAAAATGAAGGAAGCAGGAGAGATATATCCATATGCGGAGCATGTTAATACACCGTGTAACAATAAAATACAAGATCTTCCGGCAGATTTTTCCGGCATATTCATTGTGGAAGAAAGTTATTATCAAAGCCAAGGAAAACGTCATTCTTCGCCACATTTGTTTTTGTTGACAGAGCAGGATGATGGGATTATGCTTTCTTCCTATGAAATTCCGGAAGGAGAGGATAAAAAGACATTTTCCTACGAAACAATGAAAAATGTAAAATACAGTGCATTGAAAAAGTCAGAAAAATTTACTCCGGCTTTGTATCACGAAAAGGATGGTACATGGGAAGGAGGCAGTGTAAGCCAGTTTTCGCCGGTAATGATATTTCGGTTATGGGAGAAATTTTCTGATACATGTCTGGAAGTATCGGAGAGTATGGAAGTGAATGGAAAACGTACATTTGGATATGATGCTCCTATTATTTATAAAAGGGTATAAAATCAAAACAGAGGTGACTGCAATGTTGTGGATGTACCTATCATAATCTGATTTATAGCAGAAGTGTATAAATCGGCAGTATTTTCCGGAATGTAACCTTGAATTGCGGATTTGCAAGGTTCAGATGGTAGATAGATCGAGAGATAAAGATATACTGTAATTACACTGAAAAACAGAAAGGGGATGCATGCTATGACGTTTGCTGAAAAATTACAGAGATTAAGAAAACAGAACGGATTATCACAGGAGCAGCTGGCAGAAAAACTGAATGTTTCCAGACAGGCTGTTTCCAAGTGGGAAATGGGGACGATTCCTGATATGGAAAATATGGTCAAATTAGGAAGATATTTTGACTGCTCGTTGGATTATCTTATGAAGGATGAGGTAGATGACGATAATGGTCAGGACACAAATAATCACAATACGGATAAGAAAAATAGTAATGGCAGTATTATTGAAAGGTGTATCTCAATAACATGTATCCTGATAGGCGGGATATTTGTTTTATTGATGCCGTTATTTGCAAAATGGTATCAAGCATTCGAGTTTAGAAATTATCATGAGTGTTTTACAAATTCGGCAGATTATATTTTGCGGTTCCCGTTGGCTTGTATTTTAATAATAGCTGTTTTATTATTGGGTGCCGGAACGGTGTTTCTCTATCATTCTATTCGGAAACATTGAATATAGCTATTGGACAAATTCATATACAAAATTGGAATGGTTAATGATGTGATTTTTGTTGTATATACAGAACGGAAAGAGAATATTCGTCTGATATCAGCAAGAATAGCAACAAAAACGGAAAGCAATCTATGATATTGTAGATATTACTGAAAGTATAGAATCGAATTTTGGTAAAAGAGTCGTTGATAACTTTGAATTGGAAATTTACAGAAAGATAATCTCACTAGAGCAAGATGCAGATATTTTTAGAGAATTGGATACGACGATTTATTAGAGTTTACTCTTGTAATATAATATTAGAATAATGGATTCCCATACCGGGCTAAGCTTTTGCCTGGTATGGGGATTTTTGAAATAGTAAAGAATTTGATTCTGGGATTTGAAACTTTAGGGTGACATATATTAGAGTAATCAAAATAGATATCAAAGGATGTTTGAGAAATTTGAAAGGATTGATATGAGAATATCTCTATTTATTTTTAACAGATTGTGCTATAGTAGGATTACTTGATGCTTGAAATAGAGAAATGAAGGAACTTTTTTTCGAAAATGTTGATGTGGACTTATTTGCAAGATTCGTCGTACATTATTGTTTTCGAAATGGTCCGGTGGAAGATATGCACGCGCGAGGCAAGTTAAGTCAGGAAGATATGAAAACATTAAATAAATATATGGTCAATTCCGTTGCTGAATTGTTCGAATTGGCAATGAGTGGGGAATGGTTGAAGTTTTATTTATTGTATGCGTATAATTCAATCAATGGGAAAAACTGGGATAAGGCAGAACCTGACATGGAGATATCAGACATTATATTGGGCGAATATCTTTCGGATATTGCAGATGATAGTGATGACCTCTTGTGAGTAAAAGCAGTGTAATAAAACACATTATTTGATTTATAGTTTAAAAATAAGCTAACAACATTAAAGGAGATCCAAATGAAAAAGACCAAGCTTTACAAAGTAGAAATATACGATTCTAAAGAGAGGACGATTTGATGGACAGAAGTAATAAAAATTCCTCGCGCAGTGCGGAGGTGTATCGGGCACTGATGGACAAGAATTTTCCGGAAGAATTATGTCGTGAGATTGCATACAAATATATGAACACCGATTATACTGCGACGCGGATGCTGGGGTATCTGTATCGGATGACGAATCCGAGCGTGGAAATGGTGGTTGATGAAATGCTTGCAATTCTGGAGGATCGTGAGCGTTTTCGGAAGAAGCATGAGATGGAGGAAGCACAGGCGGCAATTACGAAGATTTACAACGAAGGTCTGTAGCATCTTCGAAAAGAAGACAGAAGGATCAATAAAGAGTTGAGATATATGGAAGGATCAAAAGGTTAATAGTTGAAATTGGGAAGAGAGGTTAAAAATGAAGAGAAAACATATAACAAAGATTTTGCTGCCTGCCGTACTATGCAGTAGCATTTTGTTGTCCGGCTGCACTTTCAAACAGAATAAAACACAAGAAAATAAAAAGAAATCTACACAGATATCTTCAATCTTGGATGATGATAAAAAAATGGGTTACAAAAAGAATGAAATAGAAGATGTCCCTGCGGGATACATACAGGACTGTGAGAACCAAGGGACAATCCGGACTTTGGAATATACTGCAAAGGATTATACCGGAACTGGGGGGAAATGCACCAAGCAGGCGAGAGTTTATTTGCCACACGGCTATGACGAATCAAAGGAATATCCGGTTTTCTATTTAATGCATGGAGGAGGGGATGATGAAGAATGGTATTTTGGTGATACATCCAAAACGATAAACAGCTTTTTGGGGTGTATTCTGGATCATATGATAGCAGGCGGCGATTTGGAACCTTGTATTGTTTGTACGCCTACCTATAAAAATGAATATTGTCAGGATGACTCCAAATGCACAGAAGTGTTCTATCGGGAACTGGTAAATGATCTGATTCCGGCGTTGGAGGGGAAATATGCGACAGCGTATGGAAATCTTTGCCGAAACAGTAAGAAAAAAGAGCTGAAGTCCGCTTCTATCCGGAAACTGGAAGAAGCAACCAGATTAGAGAGAGGATTTGGTGGTTTCTCTATGGGATCTGTTACTACATGGAATGTATTTCAGCATTGTTTGCGGGAAGTGGGATTTTTTATGCCGATTAGCGGAGAAGCGTGGGGGATTGGCAATAGCGAAGAACAGGCTAAAGTATTATCGGACAGTGTCAAAAAGCAGAAATTATCATGGAATGATTTTCGTTTGTTTGCCGGATGTGGAGGTAAGACAGATATTGCTCATTCGGGGATGACCTCCATGTTAAAACAGATGAAAAAACAGGATAGAATGTTTCATTATACAGAGAATTTTTCCGATGGAAATTATTATTACGGTGTGTGGAAAGATGGTGGGCATGATGTTAATACGGTTTGTACCATGGTGTATAATGGATTGCCACAGTTTTTTGAAAAAACAAAGGATTATAAAATGAAATGGGCAAAGAATATCTTGAGCGGGAAGCTTCCGGCAAAAGTAAAAAAGAAGGATGAAAATGCTGATTATGGAAAATGGGTTACAAAATCCTATTATTCCAGAACTGCAGAAAGACAAACAAAGATGAATGTACTGTTGCCGGCATATTATGATAAAGAAAAATCATATCCGGTACTTTATTTGCTGCATGGATATTATGATGATCAAAATTGGATGAAGGATCGCACAGATTTGAAAATGATCTTGGGAAATATGATGACAAAGGGGCTAACTAAAGAAATGATAGTTGTTTGTCCATATATTTTCTGCAGTAATGAAAATGCAGTATGCACGGAAATGAATTTAGAAAATTCGCTGGCATATGATAATTTTATTAATGATCTGGAAAAGGATGTAATACCATTTGTGAAGCAAACGTTTTCTGTTTCCGAAGGAAAAGAAAATACAGCAATTGCCGGATTTTCTATGGGAGGAAGAGAAGCATTATATATTGGAATACAGCATCCGGAGCAATTTGGCTATATAGGAGCGGTATGCCCGGCACCGGGATTGGTTCCGGGCGCGGATACATCACAACATCCGGGACAACTGAAGGAGGATGAACTGAAATTTGATGAAACAAAGGAGACTCCATATATGTTGTATATGGCGGGTGCTAACGAAGATGGAGCAGTCGGCGACAATCCGGAACAGCTGCATGCCTTGTTGAACAAAAATAAAGTGGATCATATCTGGCAGCTTTTTGATGGAACAGGACATGACGAGAGAAGTGTAGAGCTTTATCTTTATAATTATATGCAGATGATATTTAAATAAAAGATGTTTGAAGGAATATAGAAAATAATAAGTGGTTCTGAAATATGGGATTAGGGGTGAGAAAGGAATATGAGATTACTATGAAATTATATCAACCGGATTATTATGAACAATTTCAATGTACTGCATCGAAATGTCCCATGACCTGCTGCATGCAGTGGCGTATTGCAGTAGATGATGGGACATTTTTTCGATGGGACGAGGAATGGAAAAGTCATGTGAAGCAGGGTGAGGACGGATATGTTATTGCACTTGGACAGGATGGGATGTGTCCGTTTCTAAATGATGAGAAGTTATGCAAAATTGTCATCAGGGATGGAGATCAGGCGATTTCGCACACCTGTCAGACTTTTCCGAGAGAGGAGCACATATACAACGGAAGGATTGAGCGTGCGCTGACACCGGGCTGTCCGGCAGTGTTAGATCTGCTGTGGCAGCAGGAATCTTTTTTGCTTCAGGAACGGGAAGAAAGCAAAACGGCATGTGGGGAAATTACGGAGGTTAATCCGATATTATTTGAAATCAGGGAATGGCTGTTGGAAATTGTAACTACAAAGGGAGTCAAGTTAAATACTGCTTTGGAAATCTGTTTTCTGATCGTAAAGGATCTGAATGAACTGGAAGAGAATGGAAGCCTGGAGGAGAAGCTCCAGGCTTATAAGAATGCGACAGATCTTAAGGAGATTCAGGATGCGATTGGCGATAATGACGAAATGACAAGCGATCGAATGGAAGAATATAATCTGCTCTTTCTGGATGTTTCGGAGATATACCGCAGAAAAAATATATATACGGATTTTTTGCTGCCGCTTGCGGATGCGGCAGAGCAATTAGATAACAGGCAGACGAAGGAATGGGATGATTTTCGGCAGAAGATTCAACCTTTTGAGAAGCATCTTCGAAATCTGTTTTCGGAGGAGATATCATCGGCAGTGATCACGCCGGGAACGGAGCAGGTTCTGGATATTCTTGTGAAGTTAGAATGGATGGCAATGGAGTATGCGGTGTTGCTGCAGGTTTTGTTTTTGCAACAGCGAAAAGGCATGCTTTCCTATGGGGAGCTGCGGGAAAGTGTATGTGTGATCTTTCGGATGATGGGATATGCGGATGATGATATTTGGGAATATATGGAAAACTGTTTTGATGATGTCATCTGGCCGTGGGAATATTATTCGCTGCTGGTGTAAGAGGACTTGTGGTTGATGAGACCGGAGATAATATGAACTATTTATGAGGATAAAAAATTATTTATGATTAGAACTTGCTTTAAAGAAGGGAGGCATTGAATCAAATGATTCGGACATTTAAGACACATGATGTGAGAAAGCAAATGGAATTAACCGAAAGTTTATGGGAATTTGAACCATGTGCAGGAAATTATGCAGGACAGAAGTTTCCGGTTGCTGTGCCGGGCTGCTGGGAGAACCATCCGCTTTTTGCAGATTACAGAGGAGAGGGGATTTATCGTAAAACTTTTCAGGCACAGGGAAATGTGCGGATCGAGTGTAAAGGTGTGAGCCATACCGCAACGGTTTATTTGGACGGACATGAGATTGGACATCATTACAATGCCTATACGCCGTTTTCCGTCGTTGTCAGTGATTTGGAACCGGGCAGACATATGCTGGAGATCAAGGCGGATAATCGTTTTCATAAAGACAGTGCGCTTCATGTTCCGAACGATTATATGTCTTACGGCGGAATATCAAGAGGTGTTGTCGTAGAAGAACTCAGTGATCTGTATTTGGAATATGTTCATGTGAAAACATATCGCGAAAATGAACAATGGCATGTTCAGGTTAAGGCAGCAGTCAATGTACTGAAAATCGGACAGAACGAAGACGAGGATATTACCATTCAAGGAAAAATAAAAGATACTGCTTTTGAATGGAAACTTGCAGATACTGCTAAAAAACATTATGAATTTTGTACCGATTTGAAGATCGATGGGATTGAGGAGTGGAGTCCGGAGACGCCGGTGCTGTATCAGGTGGAATTGCAAATGCTGCGAGAGGATGAAGTGATTGATGATCTGATGGAGCGTTTTGGATTTCGTGAGATATGTGTTCAGGGTAAATACATTTTGCTGAATGGGAAAAGACTTCGGATCAAGGGAATATGCCGTCATGAGGATCATCCGGATTATGGATGTGCGCTGCCGTATCAGACAATATATAATGATCTGGTTCTAATACGGCAGATGGGAGCAAATTCCATCCGGACGGCACATTATCCGAACGATGAAATATTTCTAGATCTGTGTGATGAGCTTGGCATTCTGGTCTGGGAAGAAAATCATGCACGCGGCCTGGAAGAAGATAGGATGAAACATCCATTGTTTGAGGAGCAGGCGGAACAGGTTATCCGGGAAATGATATTTTATCATTACAATCATCCAAGTATTTTTATTTGGGGAATTTTAAATGAATGTGCGAGTGAAACATTGTTTGGGCGTTCCTGTTATGAGAAGCAGTTCCGGTTGATACGTGAAATGGATGACAGCAGACCATGTACATTTGCGAGCTGCAAATTTTTCGGTGATATCTGCTTTGATCTGCCGGATGTTATTTCCTGCAATCTATATCCAAGATGGTATGTGGACAAGCCGGTTCGCGATTATTTAAATGAGGTATATGACTGGATCGTCGAGGACGGAAATGGAAAGGGTAAGCCTTTTATTGTTTCCGAGATCGGAGCAGGAGGCTTGTATGGATGTCATAATGCTTATCACGGAAAATGGACAGAGGAATATCAGGCAGATGCGCTGTCTGAACAGGTGTCAGAATGCTTGAAGTTTTCAGAAAGCATGGGTGTTTATATTTGGCAGTTTTGTGATGTGCGGGTGAGCAGTGAATGGTTTGCAGGTCGTCCGAGAGAAATGAATAATAAGGGGGTTGTGGATGAATATCGTCGTCCGAAAGCGGCGTATGGAAGAGTAAAGGAGATTTTTGAACAATACACCAATTATTATGAAGAGTAGAAACTGTTGAAGGAGATGAAGAATAAAAATTTCAAATTTCACTTTTAAATTTTAACAAGCGAAACCTGTCGGTCAGAAAAAGTGTCTTTATAAGTAGAAGGGAGAGTATTCTATGGATGAAAAACAGATCATAGCAATGCTATGGAACCGGGAAGAGGATGGCATAAAGGCACTTCAGGATCAGTATGCGGCGAAGCTGAAAATGCTGGCAGGTCATTTTGTTTCTGCACAGGATGCGGAGGAATGCATGAATGATGTACTGCTTGCCGTATGGGACAGTATTCCGCCGAACAGGCCGGACAATTTATTTGCGTACAGCGCCAGAATATGCAGAAATAAGGCACTCAATAAGATCAGAAGTATGGAGCGGCAGAAACGTAAAGCTGAGGTTGTGGAATTGTCGAATGAGCTTCAAAACATTATTCCGGATAAGGTGGAACAGGAAAGCTTATTGACGGAGCTGATCAATGAATTTCTGGAACAGGAGCGGGCTCAGGACCGTTATCTGTTTGTGCATCGTTATTGGTTCGGAGAATCGATCGAGGAATTGTGCGGACAGACCGGTTATGGAGCGAGCAGGATCAAAAGCAGTCTGTTTCGTATGAGAAAGAGACTTAAGAATTATTTAGAAGGGAGATATCGCATATGAAGGAAGTAAATCGATTGGAATATCTTTCCGGCATTGATGACCGTTTTCTGACACAATCCTGGGCAGAGTGTTCTTCCCGAAAGAAAAAGGCGTATTTCCCGCTTAAGGCAGCAGCGGTTGTTCTGGTGATCCTGTTGGCGATGGGAACAGCCGTATATGCGGCGCAGAAGCTTGGGATATTTATGAGCGAGAAGCACTCCGGCGACAGTGGTTCCGGATATACTGTGAAGTGGAATAAGCAGCAGGTCGACTTTAACGAGCTTCATGGTCAGCTTGACAGCATGAAGGAAACGATCATTGAACAGAACAAAAATATGGACTTTGCGTATACCGATGAAATGCCGGGCTATTGTCAGAAGGCTTTTGACTCAGATAAGAAGGCGGTTGATTTTATTGGGTATGATAAGCTGGTGACGGCAGACTGGAATTATAGGCCGTCCGAGATATCGGTGTCATTGTATGCGAGCGTGAGGGGAGAACGTGATGTGACGATGGATCAGGTGATGCTCGAGCATAAATATGAGATCGATCATATCCGATTGCAGCAGTGGGAGGAGATATTTTTTAAGGGCTCCCATTTAGATGCTGGTCAGACAGGCGTTTCTGAGGACGGCAATGTGGAATATCAACAGACAAAATTAAAATCCGCAGACGGAGACGAGTGGCTGGTCGTGGACAGCAGCTCCAGAACCGGGAAATATATGTTTTATAAGAAAAACGCATATCTTACCAGAGACGGAGTCACCTATTCCTTGTATATGGTGGCGCAGGATGACGGGGAGGATGAAGCTCGTACTGCGAAGCTGCAGAAAAGGCAGGAAACACTTATGAAGGAATGGGTAGATGCCTATCATTTTTAAGGATATGATGAGGGGAAGTGAAACTTTTTCGCCGTATATTCCTACTTATGGGATGGACGGCGAAAGGAGAAACTGCATGGAAGATACGGATATTATTGAACTATACTGGTCGCGCTCGCAGGAAGCGATCCGTGAAACGAAAAAGAAATACGACAAATTATGCAGCCATATTGCGGAGCGCATTCTACATTCCAGAGAGGACGCGGAGGAATGTGTGCAGGATACTTATCTTGCGGTATGGAACCGCATTCCGGAGGAACGTCCGTCTTATTTCCGGGCATTTCTCTGCAAGATTACAAGGAACATCGCAATGAACCGGCTGGACTATAATCTGGCAGGAAAACGAAGCCGGCAGCAGACGGTCTCTTTGGAAGAACTGGAAGAAACGTTTTCCAACACGCCAAATCTGACGGAGGGGATCGAACTGGGGGAACTGACGGAACAGATCAATGTTTTCTTGGAACAATTGCCGGTGAAACGGAGGATGATCCTGGTCAGGAGATATTTCTTCATGGATCCTGTTGTTCAGATTGCGGCGGATATGAATATGAATATCAACTCGGTCAAGTCGATCATTAGAAGGGAGAATCGGAAGCTGAGAGTGCATCTGAGGAAGGGAGGCTATGGCGATGACCGATAAATTACTGCGTGCCTATGGGGAGATTGACGACCGGTTTATCGAGGAATGTCTGGCGGAAACGGATTCCTGTATTGATGGTGTCTTAGAAAGAGATTGTGGGAAAATAGTGCGAGTCAATACGGGAAGAAAAACGAAGCCGGCAGCATGGCACCGGGTAGCCGCTGCGGTAATTCTGATGGCACTTGCCCTTTCTACAGCGTATCAGGTCAATGCGCAGTTTCGTCAGTGGGTTATTTCCATTGTGCGGTTAAACGGCAGAGAGGAGATCCGGAAACCGCATGCACCGGTAGCTTCCGGGACGGCGAAGTCTTCTGAAGCTGTGATCGACGTTTCGCCGGTCAAGAAGATCGATGATATTCTGGAGGTGCGGTATGTGACGGCAAAGAAGCCGGTCGAACCGTATGAGGATATTTATGTTTCCACAGATCGGGGGAAGGAGACATATTTTTCCGTTCAGAATAATGCATGTGTGCCGATCCGAAATATCCGTTCCTTTAAGGGAACGATTCGCTGGCAGGGACAAAAGGGCTTCGCAAATGCCAACGTTATTTCTTATCAGGGGAAACAGTATGTGAGAAATATTTATGATCTGTATCGTGGTGACCGGGAGGAACGAAAGATTCGACAGAAACGGTTTTTATTATCCGTTGATGATACCGGTGGTTTCTGGCTTACTCTGTCGAAGGAGTCTGACGAGGGGACGTATGAGTATCCGCTGCGGTGTGACGGGGACATACAGGATATTAATACCGCAAAGCTTAACGATATTTTCCGCAATATCCGGATCAATGGAAAACGCCTGTGCAATTATCCCGTGATAACAAACTGGGAGACAATATCGGACCGGTATTACTGCGCGCTTGTGGGAAAGACACAGAAAACGGCAAAGTATTATATGGTTGATACTGTGCAGAAGAAAGCGGTGTCTCTAGGAAAATTGACGAAGCAAAAGGATATCCGGTTTGTCCGTGCCCTGGAAAATACTATGATCATCGGAACGGCAGCAGAGGGGACAGAAGAGGAATGCTACGACTGCTATCGTTTTGATCTGCAGTCGCGAGAAAAGAAAGAGCTGTATCATCATGTCGTGATCTGGGGAGAGGATGACGAGACGAACGAAGTCGACAGGGTGGCATTTACCGGCGGACGGTATGATCTTTTTACGAAGAATGGAACAACATATCTGGTGGATGAGCTGACCGGGGAACGGATAAAACTGGAGGGCATGGATGCTGATCTGAAACCGGAATCTGTGTTGATCAATGCTTCTGGCGACAAGCTTCTTTTGTCGGCGCGTTTCTCGGAGAATGGAATCCGAAAGCTTGGGATTCTTGATGTGCCGGAACGGAAATTATACTTGCTGGAACGAAAGAATCTGACGCAGTCTGAGGAGTCTTCCGTGCATTGGCTCACCGAAGATACCTTTGCGATAGAGTCTGACCGGAAAAACGGACAGGAAAGTATGATCTGTCAGTATCGGATTCGTTAAAGAAAAGCCGGTCTGAAATCGCAGACCGGCTTCTTATATGATGAGGTGTTTTTCGGGGATAATCGCATACTGCTTATAAAATTGCGGACAGATTTCTCCATATTGTGAAAATGACCAGTCCGATCATATAAAAGCAGGCAAGAATTGTGTCTGCTTTTTTCAGTGTCATTCCGTAACCGTTCACGTAGCGATGATCCATGCGAAGGATCAGATAAGCGATGAAAGGCCATGTTGCAAACAGAAACGGATGAAAAGAAAATGCTGCACGGAAATCCCCGTGCAGCATTGCAAGAAGCATCCGGGATATCCCGCATCCCGGACATTGTAATCCGGTGAGCTGATAAACGATACATGGAATACTCCAATGAGTCAGGCTGACGATCGAGCCGTAAACGGCAAGAATTGCAACCACAATACTGTCGCGTATCAATAATCTCCGGATTCGTTCTTTTTTCATTTTAATGATCCTTTTACTTCTGTCATTCCATAAAGTGTAACAGCATTATGCGGTATGGTTTAAGGCATCCTGCGCAAGTGCATAGTTGACGATGCCAAGACCAAGTGCCTGCAGAATAATAAACAGGATACCGGAATTGCTGGATGACTGACCATTCTGTGCCTTGATCATATCAACCTTCTCACCCATCTTGTAAGCCCAGTACCAACCGTAAATGTTACAGGTGATAATGGTAAGGATGAGAGCCATAGGACCACTGGCAAGCTGTGTCTGACCGGTCACCTCGTTGGTCTCGTCTGTCAGAACGATAAACCAGTACAGACCGAACAGTCCGCAGGTCACGATGGACAGAATGATGTACATCGGAATACTTCTTTGCTGCATTTTTCAAATCCTCCTTTGGTATTGATGATGCTCTCATGAAAATGAGAGTATAATCAACTTCATTATAAGTTTATATATAGTATATGTCAAGCAGCGTGAATGGTTGACATTATAGGCAGGGTGAAATAATATGTATTTAAATCGACTTATTTTGCAGAGAGGATCATGGCTATGAAATCAATATTGATCAGGGATACAACAAAGGAAGAACGGATCGCACTGATCCGTGAATGGCTTCCGGATGACGATGGACTTGAAGCGGACGGAGGCATGGATCTGTGGGACCTTTATGCCGATTATATTAATGGAACGAAGGAGATAGCAGAATGCAATGCGGCTTTTTCGACCGGTTATCTGACGGAGAGAGATCTCGCAGAGGGAACGTTAAAGAAATAGTCAGGAAGATAAAAGGGGTATTTCAGGGAGAAAGGATACAAGATTATTATGAAAACAGAGATAAGATGTGAACTGATCATCAATAAGGCGATGCGTTCGGCGATGGAGCATGATAATCCGGACGAGCAGATTCAGGAGTTTATCCGATTCCTTGGTAATCATATTGGTTCTGACCGGATCTATATTTTTGAGGATGATCTGCACACTCATGTGACCAATAATACCTATGAGTGGTGCAAGGAGGGGATTGTTCCCCAGATTGATGTTCTTCAGAATGTCGATATGGATATCATCGGATGGTGGTATGATACCTTTGACCGGGATGAGAATGTGATCATTCGTAATGTGGAGGATATAAAGGAACAATATCCTATGACTTATCAGACGCTGGCACCGCAGAAGATAGAATGTGTTGCAGTGAGTGCGCTTCGTTATCATGGTCAGATCAGCGGATTTTTCGGCGTGGACAATCCGAGAGATACTGATATGGAAGAACTGTCCCTTTTTCTGGACATGATCGGAACGTTTCTGGTGTCGCTTCTCAAGCTGCGTAATTCCTTTGATAAGTCCAATCAGGAAGCGAGCCTGAACAGCTATGCCGCACTGGCGCAGATCTATCTGTCAATGCATCTGGTCAATGTGCAGAACGGCAGATTTCAGATGATCAAGACAACACCGCATATCGAGCGGCAGATCAGTGCGGAGGGCGGTGATGATTTTGCCGTACAGATCAGAAATGTGATGGAAGTGCTTGCCAATGAGAAGTATGCACAGAGCGTTCGGAAATTTACGGACATTTCCACCTTAGAGGATCGGATGTGCGGTAAATGCACGATCGCCCATGAATACCTTGGAAATATATCTGGATGGTGCAGGGAACGTTTTATCAAGGTGGATGAGGATGAGGACGGACGCTTACTGCATGTGTTGTATGCAGTTGAGGTGATTGACGAGGAAAAGCGCAGAGAAAACCGTCTCCTGTATCTGTCAGAGATGGATCTGATGACAGGGATCCGCAACCGCGGCAGTGGAGAGCGCAAGATTAAAGAAACGATTGCGCAGAATATTCCGGGCATGTTTGTGATCCTTGACTGTGATAAATTTAAATCAATCAATGACACATACGGACATGCAGTCGGGGATGAGGTGATCATTGCCGTGGCGAAAGCACTGCAGGGAATCTGCGGCGAAAAGGACATACTTCTGCGGCTTGGTGGAGACGAGTTTGCCATGTACATTCCGGGGATGTTGGATGATGTACATGGACAGCAGCTTGCGGATGAAGTGATCGGGCGGATGCAGGAAATCCGTATTCCGGAGCTTGGCGGCAGAGTGATCCATGTGAGTATGGGTGCTGCCTTCCACAGGAAGGATGATCTGGATTTTGAGCGGCTATATCGTCAGGCGGACAGTGCCATGTATCAAAGCAAAAAGATCGTCGGAAGCAGTATTGTTTTTTATAAATAGAAGGGAATAGAAGCATGGCAGACATCAATTCGGGTGCTGGCGTGACAAAGAGCAGAGCGGTTACATACCGCCGCAGATAATGAAAATTTTGCGGTGATGTATTCGCCTGCTTTTTTCGTATTTTAAGGGTATTTTTTGTGAAAGATTGAATTTTTACTATATTTTTGCTCTATTTTTCGTGGTGATTATCAACAACAAATTCCTTGAATGTTGCCAGTTATTTGTGTACAATATATGTGTATGCTATAGCAAACGATCTCGGAAGAAGAGATCATGAATCTTCACAATGAGAATATCAAGAAAGAGGAGGAAAAGACTTGAGAAAGAAAAATCTTAAAGGACTTTTAGCTGCTTGTCTGAGTTTTTCCATGGTTGTTACCAGCTTCAGTGTTGGTGGAATCGGAACAAAGACCGCAGAAGCAGCAGAGGATGACAAAACCGTATTTACAGAGGTGCTGACACCGGATCAGATCACACTTCGTGAGAAGCTTCCGGAGAAAGCATCCAACATTACAGAAGGAGAGAGCAGAGAGGTAACGATCCAGGGTACCGGCACAAAGATGACGGTTAAGGATAACGGAACTGTTCGTAAGGAATTATCTTCAAAGTGGCTCGCCGAGAACGAGATGGGTGCCGGGGTAAACCTTGGTAATACCATGGAGGCAGTTATCCCGGTTGACCAGAAGAAGGATGCTACACCAACAGATGGCGAGACCATGTGGAAACAGCCTGTAACCACACAGGAGTATTTTGACGCATTACATTCATATGGTATCAATACCGTTCGTATTCCGGTAGCATGGTCCAATGCAGATATCGATGATGGTACATATACTCTGAGAGAGGAGTTCCTTGGACGTATCGAGGAGATCGTAAACTACGCTTTGAACGAGGGTATGTATGTTATCGTCAATGATCACTGGGATAACCAGTGGTGGGGGCAGTTTGGTGCCTGCAAGAAAGATGCAGATGGCAACAAGGTAGCTGACGAGGAGACACGTGCAGCAGCATGGACTCGTTATGAGAGCTACTGGACACAGATCTCTGAGCGTTTCAAAGATTACTCTGACCACCTGATCTTCGAGGGTGCTAACGAGGAGCTCGGAACCCGTCTGAACGATGCAATCTGTCTGAATGGTCCTGCAAAGGGATATGCAAAGCCGGACAATTCAGGTAAGGATATCGTAACCTTAGGTGGTAACTTAAAGACAGACGAGTTATATGAGATGACCAATAAGATCAACCAGAAGTTTGTTGACATTGTCCGCAGCACAGGCGGCAACAACACATACAGACATCTTCTGATCCCTGGTTATGATACTGATATCTCCAAGACAGTAGATGACAGATACAAGATGCCGACCGATATCGCTGAGAACGGTAAGGACAAGCTGTTCATCTCTGTTCACTACTATACTCCATGGGATTTCTGTGGTGACGGTGGTACAGGTACATATACTGTTGGTGACCAGAAGGCAACATATGAGTACTTCAACCAGATGAAGGAGAAGTTCTCTGATAACGGTTACGGTATTATTATCGGTGAGTGTGCCGTATGTAACCCGGCTGGTGTTGATGCCAGTGTAACACAGTGGTATAACGATACCTTTACAGCAGCACAGCAGATCAGTGCAGTTCCTTGCCTCTGGGAGACAAGCCAGTACTTCGACCGTGTTGAGTGCAAGCAGATCTACAAGGATATCGCTGATTTCTATAACACGATCAACCAGGCTGACGGTGATGCTACCATGACAAAGATCTCAGGTGGTGTACCATCGAATGGCGATGACAGTGATGTTCACTTTGGTGATTATGTAGATAAGACACTCTGGAAAACAAAAGGACTTCATGCATATATTACCTATCAGACACCAACATGGGATTATCGTAACGCATACAAGCCTTTGAGAAGCCTTGGCAAGGATGAGGGATCTTATCAGTATATTCAGGCCGGTGGAAATGAGGTAACAAAGGAAAATACAAAGGTAACGGATGTTCAGATCACAAAGGACGGCGAGTATACAATCTCTCTTGACGGTGTTGATCTGAGTGCAGCAAACAATTACAGGATGCTTGGTATTGCTACAGATATCGATTACAAGACCTACAAAGAGTCAGGAATCAAGATTACCAATGCTACCATGAAGGTAGATGGCAAGGAAGTAACAGATGCTCCATTTGATCTGACTGTAAAGGAAGATAACAAGTATTACACCTTCATGGCTGTTAACGCATATGCAAAGGATGGGGAGTTCTTCCCGCTGAATGAACTGAATGATGCAGAGAAGCTTCCGGTAGCATCTAAGAGTATTGAATTTACATTTACAGTTACTGGACTGGATAAAGTGCTTCAGGATATTGCAGATGGTTCTTACATCGATCCTGAGACAGGTAAGGCTCTGAATGATGATACTCCTGAGATTTCTTATGGTAAGTACATCGATAAGTCTCTCTGGGAGAAGAAGGGTGCACATGCATACCTGATGTATCAGACAGCTTCCTGGGATTATCGTGATGCATTTAAGCCACAGAAGAAGCTGGCTAAGGATGCACATGCATTTGAGTATATTAGGGCAGCCGGTAATGAGGCTTCTGATACGACAAAGGTACAGGATGTATACTTTGACAAGGACGGTGATTACACCGTATCAATTGATGGAATTGATCTTTCCGGAGCTAACGTGTTCAATATGCTTGGTGTTGCTACAGATATTGCATGGAAGACATATCCGGGCGTTACAGTTACAGCAAAATCAATCAAGCTTGACGGTAAGGAAGTATTGAAGGATTCTGTACTCCCACCGAAGACTGAGGAAAACAAGAATGATTACTATACATTCATGGCAATTGATAAGTGGGCTGATGAGGGAAGTCATCCATTAGATGATGCAAGTGCTAATGAGGAACTTGAACTTCCAAGCCAGAGCGTTTCAATCGAGTTTACCGTATCCGGTCTTGATCAGCTTCTGAAGGATGTTGCAAATGGTACTTATATCGATCCGCAGACAGGAAAGCAGATCGATCCGAATGCGAAACCAGCTGAGTCTCCGGCTGCTCCAACACAGGTACCTTCAGCTTCACCTTCAAACGTGCCATCAGCAGTACCATCTGCTTCTGCACCTGCAGCAAAGACAACAACACCGGCAGCTGTTACAAGTGCTCCATCTATCGTTGGAGCTAAGGTGAATGCTACATTTACTTCCGGTAACTACAAGTACAAGGTAACAAAGGCAGCTACAACAGCAGCTAAGGGTACCGTAAAGGTAGTTGGTCTGACTAAGAAGGGTGCTAAGGCTAAGAAGCTTAATGTACCTGCAACAATCAAGAAGCAGACAGCAGGTTACAAGGTAACAGCAATCGGCGCTAAGGCATTCAAGGGATCTAAGGCAACGGCGATCACCCTGAATAAGAACATTAAGACCATCCCATCTGCAGCATTTGCAAACTGTAAGAAGTTAAAGACTCTGACGGTGAAAGCAAAACTGAAGAAGGTCGCTAAGAAGTCCTTCAAGGGATGCAAGAAGAAGATTAAGGTTAAGGGCGCTTCCGCAAAGGTTCGCAAAGCAAATGTGAAGCTTCTGAAGAAGAGCGGATATAAGAAATTCAAATAATGGAATATATCGGATAACCATATAAAAGGGGTGCCGCACAATCGTGCGGCACCTTTTTTATATGGAAAATGAAAATTGATTGCTAAACAATTCGGTGTTAAGTTGGAATGATGTAAAGAATTTATGCAATGAATCCCACGCAACAAAATAGCATGGGTACAAAGCAAGGAGTGAGAATACAATATATGTATAAAGTAATGCTATGAAATTAAATCAAATTACTCTTCTTGGTATTCCAATATATCGCCGGGCTGGCAGTCCAGCGCATGGCAGATCTTGATCAGGGTTGATACCTTTATCGCTTTGGCTTTTCCGGTTTTTAAGATGGACATATTGGCGATCGTGATTCCCACTTTATCTGCTAATTCTGTGACACTCATTTTACGTTTTGCCAGCATCACATCAATATTAAATATAATCTTTCCCGGTAATAATTCTTCCATAATAACGTGTGTCCTTTCGTGGTAGTGATCAGATCGTCAGATCATTTTCTTCCTGAAGTGCAGCGGCTTTCCTTGTGTGATGGGACAATACCGCCATCGCTACAGCGATTACAATTCCGACAAAGCAGATTAGCAGTGATCCGAGTACAATACCCGGATGATTCCAGCCACATAACCACAATACTATATTTCCGATGAAAAAGAAAGCGGTATCAGCGACTGCCAGCTTTGAAATCCGGCCAAGCCCTACGGCATTTTCAATGGTAAAGGAGCGGTTTTTTCCGATTCGGTCGGCAATCTGCCAGCTGATTGCCAGTGCCGCATAACAGGGAATCAGAGTCAGCCACAGAAATACAAGCCATGGAAGTCTCCACGAAGAAAATTCCTTGTATGCAGTTATTATTTCTGATCCGATTTCCGGCAGAAGAAATGCGCCGACTACTATGCCGCACAAGCCTGTGCCGATAATAATTATTTTAAGCCATCTTGCCAATGTTTTCTGTTCCATATTAATCAAATCCTTTCCTGTCGCGAATTTTAATATTTTAATTTTAATGTTTCCAGATGTTTGCTGTCTCATATACATCGTCGGGCTCTATATATTCTGTTGGATCGAGCTGTTTCAAGTCCTGCTTTTTCGTATCAAAAGCTCTTAAATAGGTTGGTTCATCCATCAGCCCGGTTTCCATATATTCCAGTAGATAGCAGTGAGCATCGTCCCCCTTTAATGTATAAAGATACACACCGCTATCCGTATTGTTCGCTTCTTTTATTTGTTCCCCGGATGTTGCATCAGCGTTTTTAACATAACCAATGCAATGATCAATCTCACGGACGCGTGGTTTCCCGTAACCGGCTTTTCTCCTGCCATACGGAACATAGATGCGTCCCTTGTACTCGTAGCTGACAATGTCCGGATATTGTCCGGTATCCCGGAAGCACAGTGCATCCTTTCCAGGCGGGAATTGAGAATGAATATTACCGTTTCTGCTCCGGAACATGCAGCCGATCATCAACAATGCCAGAAAGACGATGAATGCAGAAAGCTTCAGGCTGCCTGAGTTTTTAAATATATTTGATTGTTGAATCGTTATCTCCCCCTGCTGTGCGTTCATTGACCAAATTAAATAAGCACATAATGATTTATCGTATTACGATAAATCTGTTATAACATGGATTTTCGGAAATGTCAATAAAAATTTATCGTAATTCAATAAAAGCTTGACATGGGTCTGGTCGATTGGACATAAAATGGGTCTTTTATTTTTACATCATAATTTGAAAACAATCGTACCGCTAATGCCGTTTAATATGTCGTCGCCGAATCCCAGGTATCCGGAAGAAACTCTATGAACTCCTGGGCATTTGGCCATTCGGTCTTACTTTTTGAGATGATAAGAGATGAGAATACATGAACAGGCTCCGCACGCGAAACCAGAGAGAACAGAATGTTTTGATCGAGTTCCTGCCGGATGACAGGAGAAGAAATAATACCAACGCAGATGCCATTAAGAACTGCCTTCTTGATCGCGGGAAGACTGCCGAATTCAACAATTTTGCTTGGGTGCAGCTGATTTTTTTTTATATAAACGTCAGTCATTTCGCTGTAATGCTCATCGACGCGGTATACAAATAAAGGATAAGATTTTAAAAGTGTATTGATATCCGGATGACGTGGACGTTCAAAATCGATGTCCTGAATATATTTTAATTTGCCGGGGCGGGCTGTCATAACATATACCTTGTCAGCAAGGAAAACAGCTTCGTTGACGTCGTGCGTGACAAAAAGGATCGTTTTGCCGGTGTCCTCCCAGACTTTCAGGAGAATTTCCTGCATGATGAGACGGGTTTGTGCATCCAACGCACCGAAAGGCTCATCCATCAGGAGAAATTCCGGATCATTTGCAAGTGCCTTTCGAAACATCTGAATCCCACCTCGGAGCGAGTACGGCAGGACACGATGCGCAGTATCTTGGCTATATGCTGCCGACTACAATGGTGTTTGTACAGTCGAAAGGAGGACTGTCACACTGTGAGGAGGAATATTCTTCTCCACAGCAGTGTACGGAGGGGGCGTCGGTTATGCTCAACGCTGTGTTGATGGCAGATGGAAATATGTAATAATTATAGATAATACCTTAAAAAAGTAGGGTAGAAAACAGATAAATCCCCATGGTATATTTAGAAAAAGAGAGGGGGATGACTATGGGGAGAATCAAAAAGTCAGCATTACTTTTATGCATGGGGATTTTGGCGGTACTCGGAAGCATTGCTGCCGGGGCAAAGCAGGCAGAAGCGTACACGCTTGAGACAGATTTTAATGGTATTTATGGGAAGGAGATGCCGTCCTACATTTTGAAGAATGTGGAGCCGTTATTTCGGAAGCATGTGGATAAGGCGGTAAAGAAATATAATAAATATGCACAGCTTCGCGAGGACAATTATGTCAGTTACACCAAGAAGGTTTCCAAGGAAGATAATAAGCTTGGTGAACTGATGAAGAAGGTGAAGGATGATGATGTGCTTCGGATCTGCCGGCCGTTTTACATTTATAATACCTGGTATTCACAGAAAGGCGTATCTGAGTATTATTTCCTTGTTACCCGCAACGGAAAGGATTTCTGCAAATTCCGTCTGCAGCTGGACGATTATAGCGGAAAGATATACTTCAGCTATGATGAATCCGACCATTTTCTGCAGATTAACAGCAAGACGCCCGCGGACATGATCTTCTATCGGAACAGGGAGTATGTGTATGGCGAGACGGCGGAGGGGAAGGAGAAGCTCCGCGACAGTCACAATACCGGGGAGTGGCTGGCGACGGATGATGACATGGCGGCACAGGATCGGGATCAAAGCTTTAAAAAGCTTTCCTATGATCAGAAAAAGAAGATCATTATGGAGAATCTTGCAGTTATGAAAAAGGGTAAGATAAAGAAAAAGGCGATCAAGTACATCAAAAAGGATCTGGGGAAGGAGTATGTGGAATCAGAGTCGGATAAGAAGATCGTTGATTCGCCATTGACTGCATTTACCGAGAAGAAGGACTACAAGAAGTACATCGTGGGCGGAGTCGTTGTTGTGGCGGTGCTGCTGGCAGCGTTTATCCTGCGGAAACTGTACCTGAAATTTATGGAAGAAGAATAAAAAAATGCTTGCATTTTGGGTGAAAGTATTATATAATATCGCATGTTGATTGCTGATATGGCTCAGTCGGTAGAGCGTCGCCTTGGTAAGGCGGAGGTCACGGGTTCGATTCCCGTTATCAGCTTAACATACGGGGCGCTGTGCATTTGCACAGCGTTTTTTCTTACATTATAGGAAACTTCTGAGGTTTTGTTCTTTTTTTCTTTTACATATTTATAATTTTCGGAAAAGTCTGATATAAATTCTCAATGGGAAAAGGGACGAGATTTTGGTGAAAATAACCGAAAACGGCGTGAAAATATTGACTTTTGTCGTACGAATGATACAATAAAAGGTGAATTGTTGTGGCTGAATCACGTCCCAAAAGAATAGATTGTAATAGGCATATGTGAGGGAAATGAGAAATGATCTCAACAGACACGGCAAAATAAAACAAAGAAAGGGGAACCGGAATGAGTAACGCAACATTTCGTGGGGGTGTTCATCCCTACGAGGGAAAAGAGCTGTCTAAGGATTTGCCGATCAAGCAGGTAAATCTGCCGGGAGAGTATGTATTTTCCATGGCTCAGCATATTGGTGCGCCTGCGACTCCGATCGTGGAAAAGGGCGACAAGGTGCTGGTAGGACAAAAGATTGGCGAAGCCAGTGGCTTTATTTCTGCAAATATCTGCAGTTCGGTTTCTGGAACCGTCAAAGCAGTAGAACCGAGAATGCTTCTTAATGGTTCCAAAGCAACTTGTGTAGTAATTGAGAATGATGAGGAGTACACAGGCATCGAGGGGCTTGGAGAGGATCGTGATTACACGAAGCTGTCCAAGGATGAGATCCGCGATATCGTCAAGGAGGCGGGTATCGTTGGTATGGGAGGAGCAGGCTTCCCGACACATGTAAAGCTTGCCCCGAAGGAGCCGGATAAGATTGATTACATCCTTGTAAACGGCGCAGAGTGTGAGCCGTATCTGACATCTGATTATCGTCAGATGATGGAATATACCGATCAGATCGTTGAAGGTCTGAAGGTAATGCTTACGCTTTTCGACAATGCGAAGGGTGTGATCTGTATTGAGGACAACAAGCCGGATGCGATCGCAAAGATGCGGGAGGCTGTTCAGAATGAGGAGCGCATAGAGGTGCTTCCCCTTAAGACAAAGTATCCTCAGGGTGGTGAGCGTACCCTGATCTATGCGGCAACCGGACGTAAGATCTATTCTGCAAAGCTGCCGGCAGATGCAGGTTGTATCGTGGATAATGTATCTACGGTTATTGCGATCTACCGTGCTGTCTGCAAGCAGACACCGCTGATCCGGGGAGTTCTGACATTAACCGGTGATGCATTTAATACACCGGTCAATGTAGAGGTTCGTCTCGGCTGCAGTCATGCCGATCTGGTGCCGGAAGGAGACGGCTTTAAGACAGAGCCGGTCAAGATCATTTCCGGTGGTCCGATGATGGGCTTTGCATTCTTTGATCTGAATGTACCGGTGACCAAGACCTCCTCCTCAATCCTTGCACTGACAAAGGATGAGGTGGCAGAGTATGAGCCGACACCGTGTATCCGCTGCGGACGCTGCGTGGAAGCATGTCCCGGCAATCTGATGCCGCAGAAGATGGCACAGGCGGCTATGCACAATGATTACGATACATTTGTGAAATTAAACGGTATGGAATGCTATGAGTGCGGAAGCTGTACATTTGTATGTCCGGCAAGACGTCCTCTGACCCAGACCTTTAAGCAGGCACGCCAGTATGTGGCAGCCCAGAGAAGAAAGAAATAGGAGGTGTAGAATCGTGAGTAATCTATTGAATATTTCATCATCACCACACGTTCGAAGCAAGACCTCTACAAAATCGATCATGTACGATGTGCTTCTTGCTCTGGCACCGGCGGCTCTGTTCGGAATTTACAATTTCGGTATCCGCGCACTGGTATTGATTGTGGTATGTATGGCGTCATGTGTACTGTCTGAGTACATATGGCAGAAGGCAATGGGACTTCCGCTGACCGTCAGCGATGGAAGTGCCGCTCTGACAGGACTTTTTCTTGGACTGAACTTAAGCTCCAAGTTTCCAATCTGGATGGCGATCATCGGCAGTGTTTTTGCGATCATCATTGTAAAACAGCTTTTCGGTGGTCTTGGACAGAACTTCATGAACCCCGCACTCGGTGCAAGATGTTTCCTGATGATCTCCTTTGCGGGTCAGATGACATCCTTTGCATATGACAAGGCAGTAGGATTGAAATATCTGTCCGACAAACAGCTTGATGCAATCAGTGGAGCAACGCCGCTGGCAATGATCAAGGATGGCTCCATGAATCTTGACTGGGCACAGGTGCTGAAGATGTTTTTCGGAACAACCGGCGGAACGATTGGTGAAACCTCAGCACTTTGTCTGTTGATCGGTGCAGCTTATCTGTTGATCCGTAAGGTCATCAGCTGGCGTATTCCGGTATGCTATCTGGCAACCTTCGCTGTATTTTATCTGATCCTCGGCGGACACGGTTTCAATATGATGTACCTTGCTGCGGAGCTTTGCGGCGGCGGACTTTTACTCGGTGCCTTCTTCATGGCCACTGATTACGTAACAAGCCCGATCACCCCGAAGGGACAGATCGTGTTTGGTATCCTGTTAGGTATTCTGACCGGTATCTTCCGTGTCTACGGTGCATCTGCAGAGGGCGTATCCTATGCGATCATCATCAGCAACCTTATGGTACCGTTGATCGAAAAGGTGACAATTCCTGTTCCATTTGGAAAGGAGGGCATCAAGGATGGCAAATAAAGACGAGAAAAAATCAGGCAATACACTGGTGCATGATACCATTGCGCTTACCGTGATCACACTGATCGCCGGTATCCTGTTGGGCGGTGTGTATACCATTACAAAGAAGCCGATCGAGCAGCAGAATGAAAAGATAAAGGCAGAGGCATATGCCGCTGTTTATGAGAATGCAGAATTTGTCGATGACAAGACGGTTGATGACGCACTTGTCAAGTACAATGAGAAGCTTGCTGCCGGTGAGATCAAGGCAGATGCCATGGGTGAGACCCTCAGCGATGTAGAGATCTCTGAGGTCATGAAGGCACAGGTGGACGGCGCAGATGCCGGCTATGTAGTGACCTGCTCAGCCAAAGGCTATGGCGGAAGTGTGGTGCTGGCACTTGGTGTTGATAAGGATGGCAATATTTTAGGTATCCGTGTAACCGACTGCTCCAACGAGACACCCGGTCTTGGACAGAACAGTGCGACCTCATGGAATGAGCAGTATGTCGGCATGGCAAAGGGTGACTCCGGACTTTCCGTTGTGAAGGATGGTTCCGGTGATGCAAAGAGCGGCACGGTCAATGCGATCAGCGGAGCGACCATTACAAGCCGTGCGGTAACAAGAGCCGTCAATGGTGCGTTGGATTTCATTGCATCATTATCAGAATAGGAGGAATGGATTATGAATTCTTGTACAGAACGTTTGAAAAACGGCATTATCACAGAGAATCCTACCTTCGTGATGATGCTTGGCATGTGTCCGACGCTGGCTGTTACTTCATCAGCCATCAACGGTCTGGGCATGGGTCTGACGACAACGGCAGTTTTGATTCTGTCGAATGTATTCATCTCTCTGCTTCGTAAGGTGATTCCGGATAAGGTGAGAATCCCTGCATTTATCGTACTCGTTGCAACGTTCGTAACGTTGATCCAGTTACTTTTGCAGGCGTATCTTCCATCACTGAACAAAGCATTGGGTGTATATATCCCACTTATCGTAGTAAACTGCATTATCCTCGGAAGAGCCGAGGCATATGCATCAAAGAATCCGGTACTTCCATCTGCATTTGATGGACTCGGTATGGGTCTTGGATTTACGTTTGGTCTGACCTGTATCGGTATCTGCCGTGAGATCCTGGGTGCTGGTGCAATCTTTGGACATCAGTTCATTCCGGATGATTATCATATTACATTTTTTGTACTGGCACCGGGAGCATTCCTTGTTCTGTCTTTCCTGACAGCAATCCAGAATAAGCTCAAGATGCCTTCTGCGACAAATGTAGAGAAGGCAGATGACGAGATTGCCTGCGGTGGAAATTGTGCATCCTGCGTCGGTAACTGCAGTGTTGCCAACAAGGGACTTGTAGAGGCAGAGAGAGCTGCTCAGAAGGCAGCCGCAGCCAAGGCAAAAGCAGAAGCCGCAGCGAAGGCGAAGGCAGCAAAGGAAGCAAAGGCTAAAGCCGAGGCTGAGACCAAGGCGAAGGAAGCCGCTTCTGACAGGAAGGAGGATTGATGGCAGTGGGCGAATTATTTGTGATCATTATATCATCAATGCTGGTCAGCAACGTCGTATTGAGCCAGTTCCTTGGTATCTGTCCATTCCTTGGTGTATCGAAAAAGGTTGAGACAGCCGTTGGTATGGGAGCTGCCGTTACATTCGTTATTACGATTGCATCAGCAATAACATATCCGATTTATTATTTTATTCTGGAACCAACCGGTCTTGCTTATCTGGAGACCATTGCATTTATCCTGATCATTGCTGCACTTGTGCAGTTTATCGAGATGGTTCTTAAGAAATTCATGCCGGCACTGCATGCATCCCTTGGTGTGTATCTTCCACTGATCACGACCAACTGTGCAGTTCTTGGTGTGGCACTGAACAATGTAACTGATTATGCCGGAGAGAGCTTTGGTATGGGATTCCTTTACAGTGTCGTAAGAGGTCTGTTTACCGCACTTGGTTTTCTTGTGGCTATTACGATCATGGCAAGTATCCGCGAGCGCAACGAGTACAACGATGTGCCGAAGTCATTTCAGGGTACACCGATCGTACTTGTAACAGCAAGTCTGATGGCAATCGCATTCTGCGGCTTTGCCGGTCTGGTATAGAAGGGAGGAGACAAAATGGTAGCTGGTATTTTACATGCGGCAATTTTAATTGGCGTTATCGGTATTCTGATTGGTCTTCTTCTGGGATTTGCAGCGATCAAGCTCGCCGTGCCTGTCGATGAGAAAGAGATCGAGGTTCGTGAGTTCCTTCCGGGCAACAACTGTGGTGGCTGTGGTTATGCAGGCTGTGATGCGCTTGCCAAAGCAATCGCGGCCGGAGAAGCACCGGTTAATGCATGCCCGGTCGGAGGCGCAGCAGTCGCCGAGAAGATCGGAGCGGTCATGGGCGTGGATGCCGGAGAGGCAGTCAGGATGGTTGCCTTTGTGAAATGTAACGGAACCTGCGACAAGGCGGGGCTTAAGGCAAATTATTACGGTATCTCAGACTGTAAGAGAGCAGCAGCGATACCGGGACGCGGCGACAAGGCATGCTCTTTTGGATGTATGGGTTTTGGCTCCTGTGTGGCAGCCTGTCAGTTTGATGCGATCCATGTGGTTGACGGCGTGGCAGTTGTTGACAAGGAGAAGTGTGTGGCATGCGGTAAGTGTGCGGAGGAATGTCCAAATCACCTGATTGAGATGGTTCCATACGATGCCTCTTATGGAGTGGCATGTTCTAATCAGGATAAGGGACCAAAGGTTATGGCAGTCTGCGACACCGGATGTATCGGCTGTGGTCTTTGCGTAAGACAGTGCGAGTCCGGAGCTGTGACGGTTGAGAATAATGTGGCTCATATCGATCAGAGCAAGTGTACGGGCTGTGGCAAGTGTGCGGAGAAGTGTCCGAAGAAGATCATTCTGGCACACTAACAAATGAAAGAGATTCCGCTCGACGGCGGATCATAAACGCATAGAAAGCTGTGATATTTCCATTTTGGTGAATATCACAGCTTTTTTGTAGTATGGGGAAATCTTTTTATTTCCGATCGGAGTAAAAGGATTGTAAAACATGCCGAGATTATGTATAATATACGATGGAAATGAAGTTTTAGAAACGGAGGAAAGACATTATGGCACAAAAAGGAGATTTATTATCTTTTCGTCCGGACATCAAGGTCCTGGATGCAACAATTCGAGATGGTGGACTGGTTAATGATTTTTATTTTACCGATGAGTTTATTAAAGCTCTGTATAAGACCAACGTAAAGGCTGGCGTAGATTATATGGAGTTCGGATATAGAGCAGACAAAGAAATGTTTGATGTGGACAAATTTGGCAAGTGGAAATTTTGCAACGATGAGGATATCCGCGCGATCGTAGGAGATAATGATACTGATCTGAAGATCTCCATCATGGCAGACGTCGGAAGGTGTAATTACAAGGAGGACATCCATCCGAGAGATGAGAGTCCGGTTGATCTGGTACGTGTCGCTACATATGTGAACACGATGCCGGCAGCACTCGATATGATCGAGGATGCACATAATAAGGGTTATGAGACGACATGTAATATCATGGCGATCTCCAATGCGAAGGAGTCCGATATCATGTCTGCGCTCGAGATGCTCGGCAACAGTCCGGTAGATGGAATCTACATCGTAGACAGCTACGGTTCTTTATTCCCGGAGCAGATCCGTAATATCAGTGAGCAGTACCTTGAGATCGGTGAGAAGTATGGCAAGTACATCGGAATGCATGCACACAATAACCAGCAGCTTGCATTTGCCAATACGATCGAGGCGTTGACCAATGGCGTATCCTTCCTGGATGCAACGATGAAGGGCATGGGACGTGGCGCAGGAAACTGTGCGATGGAGCTTCTGCTTGGATTCCTCAAGAATCCAAAGTACCAGTTATTCCCGGTACTGCAGTTTGTTGAGAAGTATATGGTTCCTCTCGAGGAACAGGGAGCTGTCTGGGGGTACGACATTCCGTACCTCATCACAGGTCATCTGAATCAGCATCCGCGGACAGCGATTGCAGCAACAAAGGAACAGAGAAAAGATTACTCAAGCTTTTTCATGGAAGTTGTTGATAAGGATTGATGATGCTTTTGCCCGCAAAACCGGAGAGTGCTCCGGGGAGCGGGCTTATTTTGAACAAGAGGTGGTGAAACGAAGTGCAGATGATGGACAAGTCGAGGCTTTGTCCGGGGATGATCCTGGGACAGGATGTCTATAATTTTGCCAATCAGATCGTCATAAAAAAGGGAACGGTGTTGGATGAGAGAACCATCACAAAGCTGCACCGTTTCGAGATACCACAGTTTATGATCGAGGAAGAGGTCTTAAGTATTCAGGAGGCCAATTCGTATCATCGTTCCTCCTATTCGGAACGGATACAGAACAGTCCGGAGTTTAAGAAGTTTCAGGAGGATTATGACACAGAGGTGTTAGGTTTCCAGAATATGATCAGCTGTGTCGTCGAGAAGAATCAGAAGATTGACTGCGAAGCATTGTACCGTCAGGTAGTGATGCTTTTGAAGGATACCGGTAATTCCATCAATGCATTCGATATGGTTCAGAATTTGAGACACTATGATGATAGTACATATGCGCATTCAATGAATGTGGGGCTTTTGTGCAACGTATTTGCGGACTGGCTTGATTTCGATGAGGAAGAGAAAAAGACTCTGACTGTCGCCGGCATCCTCCACGATATCGGTAAGACAAGGATACCGCTCGAGATCATTCAGAAACCGTCAAGGCTCAGTGAGGAAGAATATCAGATCATCAAGAAGCACACGGAATATGGCTTTGCGATACTGACAGAGAACAAGCTGGATTATCATATCCGTTATACGGCGCTGCAGCATCATGAACGCAATGACGGCAGTGGATATCCGCTTGGGCTGGTGGATGCACATATTGATGAATATGCCAAGATCGTATCGATCGTGGATGTGTATGATGCAATGACTTCTCCGCGTGTTTATCGTGGACCGACATGTCCGTTTGATGTGATCAATCTGTTTGAACAGGAGGGCTTTCAGAAGTATGACAGCCGATATATCATGATCTTTCTGAGGAGGATTGCAGAATCCTATCTCAATGAAAACGTACGTCTTTCGGATGGAAGGAGCGGAAAACTGATCTATATCAACAACTATGCTCTGTCGCGGCCGGTAGTGATGGCAGATGGAGAGGCAATCGATCTGCGTAAGGAGAGATATCTGCGGATCGAGGAGATCATGTAGCCGGATACGACGGCGATATGAAGGGTGCAGTGAGGCAGGTTTGCAAAGCTTATGCACCGGACAATAAAGGGACTTAAATCAATAACACTGTGGTGCCGACTGTTTTTACAGGCGGTGCTCCAGTATTTTTTCTTTATTATGGGAACAGATAATCAGGAATGCTACAGGGGGATTTGAAACACTATGAATATTGTTTATCCAAAAGCAGAGGAAGAAAAGAAGCAGTATCAGGAAAGATATGAGCTTGCGGCGGGGCGTGTCCGCGGAGTTTACGAAGAGTTAAAGAACGGCGGAGCAGTTGTGCCGGAATATACCGGAGATTATTTTGAAAAGGTTTCCGGTTATCTTGTGATGCTGATGGAGACATATGAAAGTGTCACAGACGGCACGCTTTACACAAAGTCACTCGAGGAGCTGCAGGAGCAGAACCATGCACTTTACGAGGATATCCTTCCGGAGAACTATGGGGAGAGCTACGCCAACCCGGCATATGCAGTGAAGGTGCTCGGGGAAGAGTATGGACGGTATCTGTGCCTGTTATATGCAGAGCTGCGTGAGACGCTGGTGTGGGTGTTTGAGCAGAGACTGTTTTTCCTGGTGACGGGTCTGGAGTTATTCATTGAGATCTACGATCTGATGGAGGATGAGAAATGCGAACCGCATGAGCTTCGGAATGCCCTGTATTATTATGTGTATGATTATGCGGATGTGACGATTGCGGACCGGACACAGGCGATGTTAGATCCGGATCACTGCTTTGCACAGTCGCTGATCATGACGGCAGATTTGACAGATCAGAAGTACCTGTATTATTTTGGAGAATATATCGGAGAGAATGAGCTTGGAACAGCCAGACATCTGCAGGAGTTGGAAGTAAAGCAGATCGAGGATATGGCGTGCACTTATACGGAGGGATACCGGAAGGGATTTGAGTTGTACCGGATCGATCTGTCCTCTAAGCAGACGGTTAACATCCGGTATCAGCTCGGCTTTGAGCGGATGATACGTGCGGCAATGTGCCGGTTTGAAAAGCTGGGACTTAAGACGACGATGTATCGTGCGGTTGGCAATCTGATCTATCACAATGGCAGAGGCATCCGGGTCGGCTACAGCTCAGGAGGAGCTAATCCGCAATACGATTACGATCACCGTTTTGATGAGGCACTGATCTTTGGAAAGGCACTGGCAGACCGGAAGCTGGCACAGCAAAGATGTGCCTATGAGGGATATCAGACACTGGCGGCTGCCTATGCAGGTCCGGCAGTTGTTGAAGTTTTCGGAGAGGAGCCGTTTGTCCCTGTTGCAAAGAAGGAGGCTGCCGTATATACCGAGAAGCAGCGTAAGCAGAAGCTGGAATACCAGTCTGCCGCTTCACTGCTTTCCAATGAATTTATACCGGGGGATCAGGTGAGCTTTACGATCATCGCATACCCTGTCCCGGAAATTGGACAGAACTACAAAGAAATCTTTGACGAAACCGTACGGGTCAATACGTTGGACAGCACCAAATACGGCGTGATCCAGCAGAAGCTGATCGATGCGCTGGATCAGGGAGAATATGTTACCGTAACCGGACGAAACGGCAATCGCACAGATCTGACGGTAGCGCTTCATCCGCTGGAGGATCCGGAGCGTCAGACCGATTTTGAAAACTGTCTTGCCGATGTGAACATTCCGCTTGGAGAAGTATTTACTTCACCGAAGCTGGAGGGAACGCATGGAACACTTCATGTGACCGAGGTATATCTGAACGAACTCAAATATGAGAACCTGTCTCTGGAGATTGAGGAAGGTACGGTCAAAGAATATATGTGTACCAATTTTGGGACAGAAAAGGAGAATAAAGCCTATATTGAGGAGAATCTTTTGTTCCAGCATTTGACCCTTCCGATGGGGGAGTTTGCAATCGGTACGAATACGACTGCTTATGCGATGGGGCAGAAGTACGGCATTTCCAACCTCCTGCCGATCCTGATCGCGGAGAAGACAGGACCACATTTTGCGTTTGGTGACACCTGTTTTTCTCATGAGGAAGAGCTTGTCACATATAATCCGGACGGCAAGCAGATGATTGCAAAAGAAAACCGCTTCTCCGCACTTCGCCATACCGAGCCGGAGAAGGCGTATTTTAACTGTCATACAGATGTGACGATCCCATATCATGAGCTGGGGGATATTATTGTTCATTGTCATGACGGAAGACAGATCGCGCTGATCCATGAGGGGCGTTTCGTGCTGGAGGGAACCGAAGAATTAAATGAGGTATTATAATTATAATACAAAATGTCATTTTAGTATCTGGTGTATGCTGCAAATTCATGATACACTATATAAGGAAGGATAAGCACGAAGGAACAAAAGAATGGAGATAGTATGAAATCAATTCAAAGCAAATTTACAGTCCTGATGATATCGGGACTTCTGACGATGTCATTACTGTTAGGCGGCATCTGCCTCGTCTATGCAGTTTATGAGTCGACAGAAAATCTTAAGACGACACTGAATACAGTGTGCGAGGAGCAGACGATCCGCATGGATAATCAGCTCGATACCGTAAAGCAGGCGGCAACGATCATTTACAACTATGCCCGGAGCCGTCTGACCACACTGAAGGATCTGCAGGATGAAGATTTTCGGAAGGAATATACCGACCAGGTGTGTTCATTGGCAGTCAACGTGACAGATCATACAGAGGGAACGCTTGGGGTGTATTTTCGTTATAATCCGGAGCTGACGGGACCGAAGGATGGATTCTTCTGGGCAAAGAACGATATCAAGAGTGGCCTTAAGGAATCAATGACGACGGATCTTACCGAGTATGGAGAAAAGGACGTGGAAAAGACCTGCTGGTATTATCAGCCTGTCAATGCCGGGAAACCGGTATGGACAAGTTCCTATTATAATGAGACGATCGGGGTGGAGATGATCTCTTATGGAATTCCGTTCTACCTTGGCAAGACATTAGTAGGCGTGATGGGAATCGATATGGACTTTTCTTATCTTGTGGATCTGGCGCAGGAGGGTGCCATTTACGAAAATGGACGTGGTAATCTTGTGGATATGAACAAGCGGGTGGTTTATTATCGCAATGCCGGTGACAACGAATTTGAGATCCGCACACTGGATATTTCAGATCATTTCTATAATACCCTGAAAAAGGCAGACACCAATCAGGGAAAGCTTCTGCCGTTTTCCTATAAAGGGAAGCATTCCCATATGTCATATCAGACGTTAAATAACGGAATGAAATATGTACTTCTTGCACCTGTCACAGAGACAAACCGGCCGAAAAATCATCTGCTGCTGGTAATTCTGCTGGTGACCTGCAGTATTCTGATCGGTTATTTGTGTTTCACGATATATATGACGAAAAAGATCGTTCAGCCGTTAAAACAGCTTAATGCCGCGGCAAAAGAGATTGCGGACGGTAATATGGATGTGAGCATCGAGTGTAACACGAATGATGAAGTGAAGACGCTGACGGAGAGCATCCAGCAGATGGCGCAGAATCTCAAGGCTTATGTAAAGGAGATCAACGGACTTGTCTATCGTGACGGACTTACCGGAGTTAAGAATAAGATGTATTATTCTGAATACATAAAATCCCTGTCCGAGGAGGAGCAAAAGCAGCCGTACGCAATCGTAGTATTTAAGGTGACGGGACTGGCGGGAGTCAACAAGACAAGAGGCAGAAAATGTGGAGATGAACTGATCGTAACAGCGTGCGGTATTATCTGCAGGGTGTTCTCTCACAGCCCGATCTTCCGCATCGGTGGAGACGAGTTTGTCGCATTTCTGAAAGGGAACGATTACATGAAGTGCGGGGAGCTTTTGCGGGAGTTTGAGGATTTCAGCAGCGATGTGACGCTTGTGAGTGCACCGGACATCGCAGTTCGGATCGTGTATGGCACGGCACAGTCGGCTGATGGAACAGAGCCGTACGAGGAGGTATTCTGTCGTGCTGACGAGGAGATGGATCAGAAAAAGAAAGGAATGTAAAGGATGCAGAAACAGGACAAGATAGCTGTATTGATCGACGGAGAAAATATTTCCCGCAAATATATTAAACTGATCTTGGATGAAGTCATAGAATTTGGTACACCGACGTATAAAAGAGTATATGCGGATTTTTCCGAAGGAAGTGCATCGGCATGGAAGGATGAGCTTCGTAAATATGCACTCACGCCAATTTTCCAGATCAATTACACAAAGAACAAGAACGCATCGGATTCAGCGATGATCATAGATGCGATGGATATTTTGTATACAGGCAACGTGACCGGTTTCTGTCTGGTCACTTCGGACAGTGATTTTACAAAGCTTGCGAACCGGCTGCGTGAGGCGGGCATGCTTGTCATCGGTATGGGAGAGAAGAAAACACCGATCTCTCTTGTGTCAGCCTGCGAGACCTTCAAATATCTCGACCTTCTGTATAAGGCGGAGGATGAGAATAAAAAGCAGCAGAAAAAGAAACCGGCAGGCGGCAGTCAGTCCGGCAAAAAACAGAAAAAAGAATCAAAAAAGGAGAATGTACCGGTATATTCTTCCTACGATGATGTTTTCTATGATTTTTACGATGACCATGCAGAGGAAAGCTTTTTGACCAAGGAGGAGCTTGGAGATGAGATCGCCAATATTATTGATCTGAAATCTGATGAGGATGGATGGATCAATCAGTCAGAGATCGGTATTCAGCTCTCCAAAAGAATCCCGGGCTTTGATCCGCGAAACTACGGATATTCCAAGCTTGGCAAGCTGATCCGAAGCTTTGACTTTCTGGAGATAGATGCTGTGCCAAGCCCCAAAAATTCCAAGCTTAGCATAGTTTATGTCCGAATCAGATAAATGGAAATGTTATGCAAATAATTTAACCATAAAGGAAAACCGAAAGGAGGTATTGTATGTATGAATGTCCTAATTGCGGAGGAAATCTGCGATACGATATTCCATCAAAAATGATGGCATGCGCAAGCTGTGACTCCAAGTTCGATCCTTATGAAGTATCCGAACGCAACGGAGCGCAGGAAACAGAGGATGAGTACGAGGTAACCGTATTCAAATGTCCGCAGTGTGGCGGCGAGATTTACAGCACCGACAACACGGCGGCAGGTTTTTGTACCTTCTGCGGATCGGCAGCGATACTGGAGAGCCGTCTTCGTAAGGAGCACCGGCCGAAGTATATCATACCGTTTCGTCAGACGAAGGAGCAGTGTAAGAAGTCTTACATGAAGCTGATGGGAAAGGCAGTCTTTGCCCCAAAGGAGCTTAAGAGTGAGAAGCATATCAATGAGTTTCGCGGAATTTACATGCCGTATTGGATCTACAACGTTCATGAGGGCGGCGGGGATATCCGTCTGACAGGAACCACGGAGAAGCGCAGAGGTGATTATATCATTAAAAGTCACTATAATCTGAACCTTGATCTGGATGCTGATTATCAGGGAATTGCTTATGATGCATCCTCTTCGTTTTCGGATACGATCAGCGAGAATCTGGCACCGTTTGACACGAAGAACATGAAGAAATTTACACCGGCATTTTTAAGTGGCTTTTATGCGGACAGCGCAGATATAGACACCTCGTTATATGTGGATGACGCAGAGCAGTTTGCACTGGATAAGACGCAGGATTTTATCAGCTCTTACCCGAACCTGCGGAAATATGACATCGTAGAAACCGGCAAAACGTTGCAGTGGAAACTGAATTCTACGGTAGGAGATGCTGAGGGAGCAATGTTTCCGGTATGGTTTATGGCGTACAAGAATAAAGACCGTGTCGCCTACGCAACGGTGAACGGTCAGACCGGAAAGGTTGTTGCGGATCTTCCGGTGGATGTCCCGAAATATCTGGGGGCGTCGGTGGTATTGACAATTCCGCTGTTTTTCTTGTTAAACGCTTTTCTGACATTGATCCCGAGTATGCTGCTTGGCATAGTCTGTCTGGTAGCAGGAATCGTATCCTGTATGTATTTCAGACAGATTGATGATATTGCAGCGCAGGAGGGCAAGGAATATGACAAGGGTGCGATCGCGGCAAGGCTGCGTGAGCAGAGAGAGAATCACAAAAGAGCACCCGGAGGAGAGAAGCTTCCGCCAAAGTCGGATGCACAGCTTGCGGCATCCTTAGAGGAGAGGAAAAAAGAAGAGGCAGATGCGAAGCCGAAGCTTATCGTTAACGGAGAAACGGTATCGGCGGAGAGTGACAGTTTCCGTGCAGCAATGACGTTTTTTGATCCGATCCTTGTTCTTGCTGTGGTAGCAGCAGGGCTTCTTTTTGGATTTGTACTGGAAGAATATTTTACGCGGATCACAGTGGGAGCCGCAGCGGTTCTGGCCTTGATCTACTGGTTCCGTACATGGTTTAGGATGGATGATGTAAGCTCCAGAAAGGGACGCGGCAATGCGTTGACCTATCTGTTGATTCCGATGGTGGCTTCTGTGATCGTTGCATTGCTTCATCCGGTTTCAGATCTGTATTATTATGGATGCATTGCATTGATGCTTCTTGCGATGGTGGCTTCCCTGGTGGATCTGATCCGCTGCTACAATCTGTTTGCAACACGGCCATTGCCGCAGTTTCATTATAAGGGAGGTGATGACCGTGCATGATCGTAATTTTGGGAAATTGACCGGTATGAGATTTGTTGTGATCTGTTTACTGGCAGCATTTTGTCTGCTGTTTGTGCCGGCATCCGTCCATGCGGAGGAGATCGGAGAGTTAAGCGGAACCTGGTATATCAATGATGAGACCGGATATAAGATTGAGCTTCACGATGATGCTTCTCTTCTGGAGGAGAGTGAGCTGCGCGCACTGGCGGAGAATATGAAGGGGCTGACAAAGTACGGTTCTGTGGGATTTTTCACTTCTGATACAGAAGGATTCAGAACCTCCGGGCTTGCACATTCTCTGTATGATGAGTATCTGTGGAAACAGAGCAGCGGCGCAGAGAGCGGAACGATGTTTCTGATCGATATGGCAAACCGCAAGATTTATATTTACAGCAACGGCGTGATCTACAAGACGATCACAAATGCATATGCCAACACAATCACCGATAACGTTTATAAGCATGCTACGAGGGGCGATTACTATAAATGTGCCAGAGAGGTGTTTCTCTCCGAGCAGACGCTTTTGGAAGGGCGAAAGATCGCACAGCCGATGAAATATGTCAGCAATTTATTTCTGGCACTGGCACTTGCGATCCTGATCAATTATATTCTTGTGAAGCTGTTTTCGAGGGCGAAGAGTCCGTCGGATCGGGAAATGCTGGCGGCAATCGCAGCGACACAGAGAATGAATCATGTTGATGTGCAGTTTGATCGGGAGACGAAGACATACAGTCCGCAAAGCTCCGGGGGCGGTGGAGGCTCCGGCGGAGGCGGTGGCGGAGGAGGCAGCAGCGGAGGCGGTGGAGGTCACAGCTTCTGATGCACCGATGTTATTATTTTGAATTTATCGTCAGGTAACGATATACATATCACAGGCAGTCCGTTTTGGCGGGCTGCTTTGTTGCGTTATGAGACGGAATGTGATACATTTTATAATGATTATGATTACGAGAGAAAGCAGAGGATTCAAAGATGTACAAAGGAATGGATTCTTACTGTGGCTTAAGCTGCGAGGAATGTGAATATAGAGAAGAGTTTCATTGTGGCGGCTGCATGGCAACCGGCGGCAATCCGTTTTATGGTCCCTGTGAGCTGGCAGCATGTGCCCGCCGCAAGAAGGTCGATTTCTGCGGAGAGTGTAAGGATTTCTGCTGTGAAATGCTTCACCGTTATTCTTATGATGACGAGGAGGGAGATGATCCGAAAGGGGCAAGGATCGAGCGCTGCCGTCAGATGAAGGATTATCTGGTACAGCGTGCCAAAGCGGGAACGGATCCGATCGCGCGCTGTGGACAGCATTGTACACATTGTCTGCAGAGTCAGTGGTGCGGAGGCTGCAGGAGTAATTACGCCTGCTGTTCGTTTGGCACACTTTTCCCGGACGGACAGTGTGAGAATGTCGTATGCTCGAAACAGCGCGGCTTGGACGGTTGCTATGAGTGCTTTGACCTGCCTGCCTGCAGCAAGGGCTATTACAATATACAGACCGAATATATCGCGAAGGTATCGGCGATATTTATACAGAGATACGGCAAGGCATGCTTTGAGGAGACGTTGAAGAAGGCGATGGACGACGGCGTTGCTTATCCAAAGGGCTTTAATCAGACCGGCAGTTTGAGAGCGGCGATGGAGCTGATGGAGCATTACCGGATGCAGGACGACCTGTTTTGATGCATGCGTCTGCAAACAAACGACAGATATAGCAGAAAGGCGTGGTGAATGGGATGAATGAGAAGATTTCCCGTGAGATGATGGAATTTATAAAGAGCCATCCGAGCAGCTTTCATGTGGCGGACGGACTGGCACAGATATTATCCGATAATGGCTTTGAGCGGTTATATGAAAATGAAAAATGGAAGCTGCAGAAGGGCAGGGACTATTATGTGATGCGAAATGGATCGTCTCTCATCGCCTTCCGGATCCCGGAGGGGGAAGTGCATAATTTCCAGATGGTAGCGTCCCACAGCGATTCGCCGAGCTTCAAGATCAAGGAGAATCCGGAGATGGTTTCGGCAGGTCATTATGTGGAGCTGAATGCAGAGAAGTACGGAGGTATGCTGTGCGCACCGTGGTTTGACAGACCCCTTTCGATTGCCGGAAGGGTTATGGTACGTGCTGACGGCGGCGTGAAGCAGCGTCTGATCAATTTTGACCGAGACCTTGTGATGATCCCGAATCTGGCGATCCATATGGATCGTAACCTGAATGATGGATATAAATATAACGCCCAGAAGGATATGATACCAATTTGGGGTGACGAAGCCTCCGAGGGCAGCTTTGATGAGATGGTCGCAGCAGAGTGCGGTGCGTCAAAGGAGGATGTGGTATCAACGGATCTGTTTTTGTACAACCGGATGCCGGGAACCGTGTGGGGAGCGCAAAACGAGTATATTTCAAGTCCGCATCTGGATGATGTGCAGTGCGCATATGCCTCTGTGAAGGCGATGCTCAAAGGACATCACCGTGAAAGCATCAGTGTGTGCTGCGTGTTTGATAATGAAGAAGTCGGAAGTGGCACGAAGCAGGGGGCGGCGTCTTCGTTCCTGAAGGATGTATTGGAACGGATCGCCTTTGGTCTGGGTATGAATGCAGAGGAGCTGAAAATGCTTCTGTCGGAAAGCTTTTTAATTTCTGCAGATAATGCGCATGCTGTTCATCCAAATCATATGGACAAGGCGGACCCGACGAATCGTCCGTATATGAATGGCGGTATCGTGATCAAATATAATGCCAATCAGCGATACACGACAGATGCGGTGTCTGCAGCTGTATTTCAGGAGATATGCCGGAAGGCTGAGGTTCCGGTACAAAGCTATGTGAATCGTTCGGATGTGCCGGGGGGCTCTACGCTCGGCAATATTGCGAGCCATCAGGTATCTGTTAATATGGTCGATATCGGACTGGCACAGCTTGCTATGCATTCGCCGTATGAGACAGCGGGCGTGCGTGATACCGCGTATCTGATCCGGGCACTTGAGGCGTTTTACAGTACCGGGATCCGGCGTGAGAAGGACGGAACATATCGGTTTTCCTGAAACCAACGAATATCATAGATTTGAAATATTACGGATTTGAGAGGAGTGTTGGCTTTGAGCCGCGAGAGGAATTATAATATCGAATTATTGCGGGTCATTTCCTGTTTATTGGTTGTCTGTATTCATGTATCAAATGTATATAGCAGGGGGTACGGAGAGGTTTCCGGCGGAACGTATCTGTTTTCTCTTATGACGAACTGCTTCAGCCGTGTAGCAGTTCCCATCTTTTTTATGATCAGCGGCTACCTTCTGCTGGACGAAAATGTCAGTCTGCGTAAGAGCGTACACAGGGTAGTTCATACGATCGTTGTACTTGTTTTCTGGAGTGTTCTGTACTATTTTTGGAACATTGCATATTGGGGTGACCGGTATGACTTTAAAACTCTGTTTGAGGATCCGGTCAAGAAACACCTGTGGTTTTTATATGCGATTCTAGGGATGTATATTGCACTGCCGTTTTTCCAGCTTCTGTTTAAAAAGATGTCCAGGCGCCTGATGGAGTACTTCTTCCTTTTGTGGGTGTTTTTTCTGACACTTTATTATGTTCTGGCAATGGCAGACATGGAATTTACATATATGGTACCAATGGTAGGTAATTCCAGCTATCTCGGTTATTTTGTTCTGGGATATATTATGCGGAAGTTCAGTAAATACTATAAGTTGGGGACGAAAACCTGCTTCGGAATTGTTCTGATCGTGGGACTGATCAATATCGGGCTGACCTGTTACGGAACCTTTACGACAGGGGATCATGAAGAAATATATTTTCAGTACCGTAATCCTCTGATCGCGATCTGTTCTCTGGGAGTATTTATAGGGATCATAGAGCATGGGAAAATCGCATTTACCGAGGCGCAGAAATCTATCATGCAGATGATCTCACGTCATTCCTTTACGATATATCTGTCACATATTATTTTTCTGGATATTGTAAAGGAAGAATTAGAACCGCTCGATGTACCGGGATGGATCGGGATACCGCTGTATACGGTTGGAATTTTTCTTGTGACCTTTGCGTTTGCCGTGGCAGCAGATAATGCATGGAAGCATTTGCGGACATATCTGCCGGCATGGATGTAGATTGGGATTTTGGTGTGTTTTGTGCGGCTATGAGATCGCCCCGGTTTCCGGTATATTTTCATGATTATGATATCGTTCAATTCTCCGGTGTGCTGCGAACAACGATGATATCGTTGAGTTTAAGAACGGTATCCTTCTGCGGAAGGATCGAAAGATCATCACGAAGTTCTACTGTTATCTATAACAAACGCACTTCACCGGATTCGATATCGTAAATGGCTCCTATGACACGAAGACCGGAATCCTCCTCCATGTGGTGGATCTCCAGGCTGTCCTCGATGATGTGAATGCTGTGTGCCACATTGAGCTCGCATGCCTTTGTAGCATCGGTCTCATCGCCGATGGCAAGACGGATCTCGTCTGTAATGAATTTGATGTAATTTTTCGGATTGCCATTCATCGCGGCCTCCACAGCACCGCAGTGTGTATGACCCATGACAAGGATCAGGCGGCAGCCGAGATGTCCGGCGGCGTATTCAATGCTTCCAAGCTGGTGATCATCGATGACATTGCCGGCAAGACGGATCACGAAAAGCTCACCGATACCCGCAGAAAAGATATTCTCCGGAATGACACGTGAATCAGAACAGGTGACAATGATCGCATAAGGAGCCTGTCCATGCTGAGATGTCCGCTGTCTTATCTCTTTTGAAATGTCACCGATGCCACACTTGGCGTCTATGTATTTCTGGTGGCCCGCAAGAAGTCTTTCGACTGCTTCCCGGGCAGTTATCTGTAATGTTTCCTGCATTTTATCACCTCGTAAAAAGATAAAACAATAGTATATTTATCATAGTGCTTTGCCATAGTTTAAATAGAGATCCATCCGAGCGCATTGGCAACGGAGCTGATCAGAATGATCACTGCGAAGATCGGACAGAGATATTTGATCATAAAGTAGAAAACCCTCTTGCGTCGGAAAGGCATTCCCTCCTGTGTAACCTCCTCCTCAATACGTTTTACACCGATCACTCTGGAGACAAGCAGACATGTTGCAAATGCGGCGATCGGCATCATTACAGAGTTTGTCAGGAAATCAAAGAAATCCAGGAACTGCATGCCGATCAGCTTGATGCCGGCGAGCGGACCATAGCCGAGAGAGGAAAGGCTTCCGAGGATCAGAATGATCACACCGGCAAGAATCGTCGACTTCCGGCGGTTCCATCCAAGCTCATCCTCAAAGGTAGAAACAGCACTTTCCGTCAATGCGATGGAGCTTGTCAGTGCGGCAAACAAAACGAGTGTGAAGAAAAGAATACCGACTGCTGTACCAAAGCCCATGCTGTCAAACATTTTCGGAATCGTGATAAACATCAAAGACGGACCGGACTGCAGTGTTGCAGAGTCGCCGCCGGAAAATGCGAACACTGCAGGAATGATCATCAGACCAGCCATGATCGCGATCGCGGTATCAAATACCTCCACATTCTGTGTGGAATCTTCAATCGATACGTCCCTCTTCATATAGGATCCGAAGGTGACGAGGATACCCATCGCAATGGAGAGGGAATAAAACATCTGTCCCATCGCGGCGACAACGGTCATCCAGGAGAAATCCTTCAGATTCGGAACGATAAAAAACTTAACACCCTTTAATGCACCCGGTCTGGTCACGGAATAAACCGTGATGATCAACGACAGAACAACGAGGATCGGCATCATGAATTTGGAAACGCGCTCGATACCGTTACGCACACCCGCATAGATGATCGCAATTGTGATCAGGGCAAATATAGCAAAGCAAAGCTCTGTAGACACGCCATCGGAAATAAATCCGGAGAAATAATTATCCGATGCGAGTTTACTGCCGTTTCCACGGATATATTCTATGAGATACTTGATGACCCATCCGCCAATCACGGAATAATAAGGGACGATCAGAAGCGGAATGATCGCATTGATCCAGCCGCCCAATGAAAACCAGCCGGATTTACCGAAGCTGTGGAATGCGCCGACCGGACTTTTCTGCGTCATTCGTCCCAGAGAGGTCTCCGCCATGATCATCGTGTAACCGAAGGTCAGTGCCAGCAAAATATAAATTAACAGGAAAATACCGCCGCCGTATTTGGCTGCCAGATATGGGAAACGCCAGATATTACCCAGTCCGACGGATGCACCGGCTGCGGATAGAACAAATCCGATCTTGCCGGAAAAGGAACTTCTTTTCTTCTTGTGTGATTTCATACAATCCTCCTTATTTGAGAGAAACAAAAATATATTTCTGTTTGCAAAAACTGCTGCACAGCAGAAAAATCTGTCTCATTATAACTATGTAATTGTTGAATTACCCGTGAGATATCAGTATAGCATGAGGACGGCAAAAGAGCAATGACCGGTGCCAAAGATGCGTCATTTATCATGCGAAAAAAATGAAACTGTATGACTTAATTTTATAAATTCCAGAGAATAAACTTGACATTTTCTGCGAAATAGAGTACCCTATGCATAATTTAATAAATGTTTCATATGATTTAAGAGCGATGTTGTTCAAACGTCGCTCTTTTTGTATTTTGTAGGTACTACATATTTAAGAAAAGTGAGGAATAACGTATGGAGAGATTTGCAGAAATTGTTTCAAAGGTGGATGACTTTGTCTGGGGACCGGTGATGCTGGTTCTTCTTGTGGGAACAGGAATTTTCCTAACCTTCCGGACGCGATTTTTAACATGGAGAAATTTAGGGTATGCATTGAAGAGCACCCTGAGTAAGGAGGCACGCACGAAGAGCCGCGGCGAGGGCGATGTTTCTCCGTTTTCGGCGCTGACAACGGCACTTGCGGCAACGATCGGAACCGGAAATATTGTCGGAGTTGCAACGGCAATGGTTTCCGGCGGACCGGGAGCACTTGTGTGGATGTGGATCTCGGCTGCATTCGGACTGACCTCCAAGTTCAGTGAATGTATGCTTGCGATCAAATACCGTGAAGTGAATGAGAAGGGGGAGATGAGCGGCGGTCCTATGTACACGATGAAAAAAGGACTGAAGAATAAGAAGCTTGGTGCCGTTCTTGCATGGTTCTTTGCATTATTTGCCGTGATCGCATCGTTTGGTATCGGAAATATGACACAGGGAAATTCCATTTCGGGAGCGATCAAAGCAACGTTTCATGTGCCGACCGGAGTTACCGGAATTGTGATCACCGTGCTTTCTCTTCTGATCATTGTCGGTGGAATCAAGTCGATCTCAAAGGTATCGTCTGTAGTTGTTCCGGTTATGGCAATTTTCTATGTGATCTGTGGTGTTATTGTTATTATAGGAAATATTGCAAATTTGCCGGCAGGCGTTGCCATGATCTTTAAGATGGCATTTTCGGTGAAGGCAGTGGGCGGCGGACTTTGCGGAACGATCGTTGCTTCCATGATGAATGCGATGCGATACGGCGTTGCGCGTGGTGTATTTTCCAACGAAGCCGGCATGGGTTCGGCAGCAATTACCGCAGCTGCGGCTACAACCGACAATCCGGTGCGTCAGGGATACATCAATATGACGGGAACCTTCTGGGATACCATTGTTGTCTGCACGATCACAGGACTGGCAATTGCCTCCTCCGGTGTGCTTGGTATGACGGATGCAGACGGCGCGCTTCTGACCGGCTCCGACATAACGATTGCCGCATTTCAGACGGTGCTTGGTTCCGGCGGTGGCTGGCTCGTCACGATAGGTATTACATTGTTTGCATTTTCCACAATCCTCGGCTGGGAATATCATGGTGAGAAAGCATTTGAGTATCTTCTCGGAACACATAAATACAATATGGTATATAGAGTGGTGTTTTCGTTGATCGCCTATTTTGGCTGTACGCAGACGCTCAGTCTTGTGTGGAACTTTTCGGATATTGCCAATGCGCTGATGGCGATTCCAAACTTAATCTGCATGCTCATGTTAAGTGGCGAGATTGCAAAGGATATCCGCGATTTCCAGCCTGAAATTGAAAAGACGCGGGAATAGAATACATGCTCACTTTCAAAAAATGAAAAAAATACCGATTTTGAAACCGGAAGGTTGCATCTGAAGTTCAATGCATAATTCTCCTTGATTTCCACATACTACCCATACAGCATAATTATGGAAAATATGATGGAAACAAGGAGGATTTTTTTGATATGAAAGCTACAGGAATTGTGCGGAGAATTGACGATCTTGGACGCGTCGTCATTCCCAAGGAGATCCGCCGGACATTGCGGATCCGTGTGGGAGATCCGTTGGAGATATATACGGACAGAGAGGGTGAGGTTATTTTAAAGAAATATTCCCTGATGGGAGATATGGGAATATTTGCACAGCAGTATGCAGATTCGCTGGCGCAGACCACAGGCTATCAGGTGGTTGTGACAGACAGGGAGCAGGTGATCGCCGCGTCGGCAGCCGCCCGCAAGGAGATGATGGATAAAGCGGTCAGCAAAGACATGGAGCAGATGATCGATCGGAGAGAGATCACTGTGGCGTCCGGGGAAAGCAGGGAATACCGCAAGATCTGTGATGAGGAGGAACCATTTGCGTGGGAGGTGATCTGTCCGATCATTTCCGAAGGAGACGCGGTGGGGGCGGTGGTGATCTTTACCCGGAGCCGGAAGGAAACGCTCGGCGAGGCGGAGAGAAAGCTGGCGCATGTGGCAGCAGGATTTCTGGGAAGACAACTGGAGCAGTAGAGATAAGCTCATTGCCGGAAGGTGATGGGCTTGTATTTCGATATACGGTAAAAAGATATCTGAATGCAAAGATGTATAAACGGAATTTTTAATCTGTTTTTGAACCTTGGGTCATGTTATAATAATGAATGAAAAGGAAGTTAAAAGGTACGATGGGAGGAGGGATTACTATGGGAACATGGTCGACGGGATTATATCAAAATGATATGAGTTCGGATGTGAAAGATGATTATATCGGCAAACTGAAAGCCGGCAAAGATGATGAAACGGCACTGCGGGAAATCTTGTCAGAGTATCAGTATGAGCTGGAAGATATTGACTGCAAATATGACATTTATCTGGCACTGGCGGACACCCTGTGGAAAAAGGGACGGCTGACGGAGTCCTTTAAGGTTAAGGCATTAGAGATGCTGGAAGAAGACCGGATTTCAGAACGATGGGAGTCGGAAAAGATCCGCAAAGAAAGAAGCAGGGTGCTCGATAAACTGAAGGCAGAGTTGGAAAGCCCCATGCCGGAGAGAAAGAAGGTTCCGGTGCATAAATCATATGTGACAGGCTGGAAACAGGGAGAGGTATATTATTTTGAGGTGAAGCAGGAGGTTGAAGGATACGAAAAGTATCTCGGATGGTATGCCATGTTTTATGTTGACCGCCTGTTTCAACAGGACTGGAATGTAAGAGGAGTGGACGATGAAGTTGCGGAGGCGTACTTTTTCATGGCAAAGGACAAGCCGCAGAGCATCGAAGATTTTAAGAAAGCAAGACCGGTCTGCTTCTCTAAGGGGAAGGATTCCCGGAGATATAAGGCGAAGATCGTGGAGAGATCCAAAAGAAAACGCCCGAAGGATCTGACGCTGTTAGGAAGCTGTGAGTCGTTTCAGCCACCGAAACATAATGACAAGATCACGGAGCTCTTCTTCTGGATGGAGCCGGATTTCAGAAGCATGTTAAGAGGATATGAGTATTAACGAAGAGAATAGTTTCTACATATAAAGCGAATCGTGCAGGGAAGGCAGTGAAAGCCGGAAAAACGGTCGAATTTCGTCGTTGCTTCAGAAAAAATAGACACTACAATCGTAGAATGTCTAAAAGTGCGGACAAAATGGAAAGAATTCGTGAAAAACCTTGACAAACAGGGGGAATAAGGGTATAAATAGACTTGTAAGTTTTTACGGAAATTTTTATTGAGGAGGAGTTTATCCATGAACAAGACAGAATTGGTTGCAGCTATCGCAGAGAAGGCTGAGCTTTCTAAGAAGGATTCAGAGAAGGCTTTAAAGGCATTCATCGACACTGTTACAGATGAGTTAAAGAAGGGCGAGAAGATTCAGTTAGTAGGCTTTGGTACATTCGAGGTACAGCACAGAGCAGCTAGAGAGGGTAGAAACCCACTTACAAAAGAGACAATCAAGATCGCAGCTTCAAACGCTCCTAAGTTTAAGGCTGGTAAGGCTTTAAAGGATGCTGTGAACGAGTAATTTTTTGTGAAACAGGATATTCTTTGGGCTGCCATTTATGGCAGCCTTTTTTCATTGTATAGGAAATGTTCGTAACGTAGTGTGCTGCCAGCGAGAATTGCAAAGCAATTCTTGGAGGGCAAAACGCTGGTTTTGCCTTTTTTCAATTTATGGCAAAATGCTTATTTTGTCACTTAGATCATAGAAATGAGGGGTATTATGAGGTTAGATAAGTATTTAAAGGTTTCCCGTCTGATCAAAAGACGACCGGTTGCCAATGAAGCATGTGATGCTGGACGAATCCGGGTCAACGGAAAGACAGCAAAGGCATCCCTTAACGTAAAGGTGGGCGATATCATTGAGATCACCTTTGGCGATAAGGTGGTGAAGGTGGAGGTTCTCAGTATTGAGGAGACCTACAAGAAGGACGAAGCGAAAGAGCTTTATCGTGTCCTGTAATAGAATAAAGTAAAAGACGCCTGCATATATATTTGGTATGCAGGCGTTATTTATTACCTAGAAGAAATGGGGAGTAGTCATGGAAGAAAGAGAAAACAGAGGTGTACATAAGGTTTATCTGAACGGCAGGAAAACAGCAGTGATGTCGGGGGTGCGCGATGTCCTGTCCTTTGATGCCAGAGAGGTGTATCTGGAGACCGAACAGGGGATTCTTCTTATTAAGGGGGACGAACTTCATGTAAACAGGCTGTCGCTGGAAAAAGGCGAGGTTGATGTGGATGGACGTATCGACAGCTTTGCATATTCGGATAAGAATGATCCGGAGAAAAAATCATCATCATTTTTCGGGAGAATGTTTCAGTGAGTCAGATAATTCGGGAACAGATTTATTTTCAGATCACGACGATCTGTGCAGGAATGTTTATGATGTTTGGGTATGACATTCTGCGGCTGTGGCGGTGGATGATCCCTCACGGCAGTCTGTGGGTCTGGATCGAAGACCTGTTATATTGGAGTCTGCTTGGCATACCGGTCTTTGTGCTTTTTTTTCAGATGATCGACGGCGTGCCGCGCTGGTACGGGATTCTAGGGATGCTTGCCGGAGGTATTTTGTATGAGAGCGGGATCAGTATTCCGCTGCGCGCCGGGATGCATCGATTATTGGTGAAATATAATAAAAAAATAGGATTCAGGGTTGCGAAATTAGGAAAAATGTTGTATAGTAAAATAACCAGCCCGTATAGCAGAGGCTAGAAAAATCGGGCATTCGGAGCAAGTTTCACTGACATTTTATTTGAACACTATATCTGGTGTTTGTCGTTGATCGGATGTACCAGATATTGGATGTTTAAGAGGAGCTGATCAATGTGTTTCGTTGGGGGACGGGATGCAGGCGATCGTATGGGGAGTTGATAATTATATGGCACGATCAAAACGTAGAAAAAAGCTCAGTCCGTTTACCGTTGCCGGAGTGATGGTTTTATGCTGTGTCCTTTGTGGATCCTTCACGTATAAGACGGTTTCTCTGAAGGCAGAGTCCGCAAAGTATTCGGCACAGATTTCCGAACTGAAAAAGGAAAAGAAGAAGCTGAAGGAAGAGAAAGCGGAGATTAAGGATTATGAGTCTTATGTTAAGACGAAGGAGTATACCGAGGAGGTTGCCCGCGACAAGCTGGGTCTCGTATATCCGAATGAGATCATATTTGAACCAAACGATAAGTAAGACGAAGAGTTTCGCAAATAATTGCGAAGCTCTTTTTTTCGGTCACAGCCTTACGGATAATTTGTCGAAAAAATTTTTTGCCGGCGTGTCCTGATTTTGACAAAAATTTCAAAAATTCTTTTCTATACTTTGTGGCACTGACGAACAAAGAGGGGGTTGTGTCATGAAAAAGTTGCAAAAAAGAATGTTGGTACAATTGTTGTTTGGCTTTCTGATCGGTAGGGTTGTCCTGTTAGAAAGAAATCCTGCGGGAGCGGCGTTTTTTGCTGCGGGGCTTGTTCAGGGCGGAGGTGTCCTGCCACTGCTTGCTTCAGTGGGGCTCGGTATGTTGTCGGCGCTGTCTCTTGAGGCGGTGCTTCGCTACAGTGTGGCGATGGTGGGCGTTATATTTGCACAGAGGCTGATGAGAAAACAGAAGATCAAAATGAATATCTGGCAGTCATCCGGTCTGATGGCGGCAACACTGGCGATCTTGTCGGTGACGCAGTATACGATCCTGCCCTGGCAGTGGAAAGATATTTTATTTACTGTGCTGGAGCCGGTGCTTGTCGTTGCGTTGGCGAGAGTGTTTGCGGAGGGACAGAGGTATCTGCTTCATTATCGCCGCGGCAGGCAGGCGTGTCAGGAGGAGGTCCTTAGCCTGATTCTGATCGGCATGCTTGCCATGTATGGAATCCCGGAGATGATGATCTCGGATATTTCATTGACGGAGATGGCGGTATTTCTGATAATTCCGTTTGCGGGCTATCAATATGGGATCGGTATCGGAGCCGTGGCGGGAGCAGCAGGCGGGATCCTGCTGACAATGACAGGGACGGATGTGGGGATCATAGGAAGCCTGTGTCTGCTTGGTATGGCGGCAGCAGTTTTCCGTGACAAGGGGAAGATGTGGAGTCTGTCGGCATACCTTTGCTGCGCCTTTGGAATCGGGATCACACTGAACAGTGAAATGCTTGGGCTTGGCGTTGTCAAGGCAATGGTCATTGACAGTGTGCTTCTGGCATTGTTACCGGACAAGCTGCTGCGCCGTCTGCGTCTTCCACTGTACCTGTACAGCACGGAGGAAGAGCGGTATGCGGATCATCCGATGAAACACAAGCTGGAGGATTTTGCCGATTCCTTCCGGGAGCTGTCCCATGTGCTGCAGAAGCAGAGTGTGGAGAAAAAGAGCGTAAACCGTCGGGATGTGCGTTTGCTGATGAAGGAAATGGCAGAGCAGGTGTGCGATAAATGCAGCCACAGAGAGTGTTGTATGGGACAGGTTGCGGTCAACCGTCCGGAGGTCGTGTCGCATTTGATGGAGATGCAGGAGCAGGGGATGCTTAGGATCGACCAGATGCCGGCGGAGTTTGTGGAGGAATGTATTCATCCGGACTGGTTTCTGATGGAAGCCAATCAGGGGCTTCGGATGGCACGGACGGTGATGAGTTTTCAAAACCAGCTTGCGCAGAACCGGCGTGTGCTGGCAGGGCAGATGGAACAGGTGGGAGAGCTTTTTGCGGGACTGGCGGGGGATATGTGCCATGCCGGTGAAGTCCCGGCGGAGATGGAAAATGTCATCAAAAGAGAACTGGGAAATCTTCGGGTCAGAGTAAATGATATGATGATTTGCCGCGATAAAAGAGATCACATCGAAATACGGATGCAGGCAAAGACGACAAAGGGGCGGCTGGTGACCGCAAGGGAGACCGCACAGGTATTGTCTGAGCTTTTCGGTAAGTCATTTATGCCGTCCAGGGAGAGTCATAATGTGATTCCGAAGGAAGAGACGGAAATGATATTTGTGGAGGATACGCCGCTTCTGGCTGTGACCGGCGTGGGGCGGCGCAGAAAGGAAGGAGAGGAGGTGTCCGGGGACAGCTTTTCGTGTCTGTCTCTGCCAAACGGAGAACTTCTGCTGGCACTTTCGGACGGCATGGGAAGCGGAGAGGGCGCGCTAGGGGAAAGTCAGGTCGTAATCGAGCTGCTTGAGCAGATGACAGAGGCGGGCTTTTCCAAGATTTCCGCACTCAAGCTCATCAATTCGCTGTATATGCCGGAGGCGGTTCAGACACGCTTTGCCACGGCGGATGTGGTCGTTTTAGATCTGTATCAGGGTAGCTGCCAGTTTATGAAAAACGGTGCGGCGGCAACCTGGTTGCGGCGGGGAGATCATGTGGAGAGGATTGAGGGACAGGCTCTGCCGGTGGGAGTATATCAGGATGCAGAGCCCTATTTCCAAAAGACGGAGATATATTCCGGAGATTATGTTATAATGATGACGGATGGTATCGTGGATGCTTTTGAGGGGAGAGAGGTGCAGTTAGAGAAGCTTTTGCAGCAGACACGGATCGTGAACCCTCAGGAGCTTGCAGAATATATTGTAGAGGAGGCGGTTCGTCAGGATGACGGACGCGTGCGTGACGATATGAGCGTTGTGGTTGCAGCAATCTGGGAGAGAACGCGCGAGAATGCCTGTGTACCATCCTACAAAAACAGACAGATCCGACTGTCATAAAGGAGATAAAGCAAAGCATGAAACTGGAATCGTACCATGAGATGAAAGCGTTTTGTGACAAAAATAAATTACTCCAATCAGGGCAACGTGTTCTTGTGGCATTTTCGGGTGGGGCAGATTCGGTGTATCTGACACTTGCCCTGCAGGAACTGTCCAAAGAATGGGACTTTGCTCTGGAACTTCTTCATGTAAATCACCAGATCCGCGGAGAGGAGGCTGGGCGTGATGAGGCATTCTGTCGTAGCTTTGCCGCACAGCAGGGGCTTAAGCTTCATGTATGCAGTGGAGATGTCCCTAAAATGGGACAGGAGCAGAAATGTTCTCTGGAGGAGGCAGCCAGAAAGTACCGTTATCAGTGCATCGAAGAATTGGTGGAAAGAGAAGACTTTGACCGCGTGGCAGTGGCGCATCATCAGGATGACCAGGCGGAGACGGTTCTTTTTCAGATGCTGCGTGGAAGCGGCGTGCGCGGTATGGGAGGCATGCGGTCTCGTCATGGAATCTACATTCGTCCGCTGCTTTTCCTGCGGCACAGAGACATTGTCCGTGAATTGGGACAGTGCGGACAGTCCTGGTGTGAGGACAGTACCAATCAGGAGGAGGACTGCAGTCGCAATAAGATACGACTGACTATTCTGCCGATGCTCGAGAAGAGCATCAACAGCGGTGCGTCGGCGCATCTGGCGAGAACGGCACAGCAGATGCAGGAGGTACAGTCATTTCTGGAGGAGGAATTAACAAAGCGTCTTCCGGAGCTTATGATGGAGACAACAGGACAGGATGTCACGGAGGATGGACAACTCACTGCCCGTGTCGAAGAAGTGCAAAAGCTTCCGGCGGCACTGCAGAGGGAATGGGCGCATTGGATGATCACCGAAGCGGCAGGAAGAAGCCGGGATATTTCAAACCGCCATATGGAGGCACTGCTTGAGCTGGTGCAGGGAGAGACCGGAAAGCGTCTGGATCTTCCGTACGGACTTGTGGCAGGGAGAGACTATGACCGTCTGTGGATCCGACCAAAGGATCGGAACATAGACGCTATGGTGGAATCCGGAGGGCAATCTGCTGACACGCAGAAGTTGTGCTGGCAGAAGGAACAGAAAAAGCCGGTGAGTGTTGTTCTTACCGGGATGGATGGCGCTTCGAGAACATTTCTTTTACGGCGGGAGAATTTTTTTACGGCATTTGAACATAACGAAAGAAAAATACCGAAAAATAACTGTACGAAATGGTTTGATTATGCTAAAATATGTGGTATGCTTGAATTTCGTCATCCTGCAGAAGGTGATTTTTTGTGGCTGGATGAGCAGGGTACTTTAAGAAAGCCGTTGAACCGGCTTCTGATCGACCGGCATATTCCCAGAGACAAAAGAAAACAGATATGGATCCTGGCGGAGGGAAGCCATGTTTTATGGGTTCCCGCACTTGATCGTGTCAGTGCCGGGTATTATATTTCGGACAGGACAGAAGAGATACTGTGCATTAATATGATTACTGAGAGTGAGAAAAAAGATGAAAGAAATAGTACATGTAATGTTCTCCCGGGAGCAGGTAGAGAACAGGATTAAAGAGTTAGCAGAACAGATCAATGAGGAGTATGGAATGACACCGCTCCGTCTGATCTGTATTTTGAAGGGAAGCGTATTTTTTTCCTGTGAACTGGCAAAGCATCTGAAGATGCCGGTGACACTGGATTTCATGTCTGTGTCCAGCTACGGCAACAGCACATCAAGCTCCGGCAAGCTGACGATCAAGAAGGATCTTGAGCAGTCTATCCAGGGTGTCGACTGTCTGCTGATCGAGGACATCATTGATACCGGTTACACACTTTCCATGCTTAAGCCGATGCTGTTAGAACGTAAGCCAAAGAGCTTTAAGATCTGCACACTTTTAAATAAGCCGGATCGCAGGGAGGTTGAGATGGAGGCAGATTATACCGGATTTGCCATCCCGGATGAGTTTGTAGTCGGATATGGACTGGATTATGCACAGAAGTATAGAAATCTTCCGTATGTCGGCACACTGGAGTTTGTTGAGGAATAACAGCCCATCGCAGGAATTGCCCGTCAGGGCATTTCTTATGAAATAAATATCAGGTAAGGAGACATTCATGAGGCAACAGATGAGAACAGGAATCGGCTTTTATCTGCTGATTCTGGTGATTATTGCAGCGGCCGTCTATGTTTCGGAAACTTTGGATTCGGGTGGACAAAAGTCCTACAATATTGTGAACTTCACTCAGGATCTGGAGGATGGAAATGTCACCTCCGTGGCAATCCTTCCGAATGAGGAGGTGCCGACCGGCGAGGTCGACGTCCGCAAGAAGGACGGTTCTACACAGAATTTTTATGTATCCGATGTAACAGAGGTTGAGAAGCTGATCCGGAGCAAGGACAGTAAGCTGGCAGATAAGTATGTGATGAAGGATGTGCAGAAACCATCCTGGATCATCACGACACTGCTTCCGTATCTTTTAGGCATCATTGCTATTTTCTTCTTGTTTTCATTCCTGTCTGCGCAGACAGCAGGTCAGGGAGGCAGCAATGCCAAGATGATGAACTTTGGCAAGAGCCGTGCACAGAGGATCGATCCGGATGATCCAAATGCAAAGCATTTTAAGGATGTAGCAGGACTCAAGGAAGAGAAGGAGGAGCTGGAGGAGATCGTCGATTTCCTGGCAGATCCATCTAAGTATACACAGCTTGGAGCCCGCATTCCAAAGGGAATTATCCTTGTGGGACCTCCGGGAACCGGTAAGACGCTGCTTGCAAAGGCAGTGGCCGGAGAGGCCGGAGTACCATTCTTCAGCCTGTCCGGTTCTGATTTCGTCGAGATGTTTGTCGGAGTCGGAGCATCCCGTGTGAGGGATATGTTTGCGGAAGCTAAGAAGAACGCACCCTGTATCGTATTTATCGATGAGATAGATGCAGTGGCAAGAAAGCGAGGAACCGGTCTTGGCGGCGGTCACGACGAGAGAGAGCAGACATTGAACCAGATGTTGGTTGAGATGGATGGTTTCGGTATCAATGAAGGAATCATTGTAATGGCAGCCACGAACCGTGTGGATATTCTGGATCCTGCGATCCTGCGTCCGGGTCGTTTCGACCGCCGTGTGGCGGTTGGCAGACCGGATGTCAGAGGACGTGAGGAGATTCTTGAGGTTCATGCAAAGGGCAAGCCGCTCAGCGACGATGTGGATCTTGAGAAGGTGGCACGCACTACGGTTGGATTTACCGGAGCAGATCTGGAGAATCTGATGAACGAGTCCGCAATCGCCTGTGCAAGAGAGGGACGTCCTTGCATTACACAGGCAGATATCGACCGCTCCTTCATTAAGGTTGGGATCGGCACCGAGAAGAAGAGTAAGATTATTTCCGAGAAGGATAAGCGGATCACCGCATATCACGAGTCCGGGCATGCGATCCTGTTCCATGTGCTTCCGGATGTCGGTCCGGTGCATATGGTGTCTGTGATCCCAACCGGACAGGGCGCAGCAGGTTATACGATGCCACTGCCCGATAAGGATGAGATGTTTAATACCCGAGGCAAGATGCTGCAGGATATTATGGTAAGTCTTGGCGGTCGTATCGCAGAGTCATTGATCTTTGACGATATCACCACAGGTGCTTCGCAGGATATCAAGACAGCGACAGCAACGGCGAGAGACATGGTGACAAAGTATGGTTTCTCCGAGGCGATCGGTATGATCAACTATGCCGACAGCGACGAGGTGTTCATCGGAAACGACTTTGGACATACGAGCCGTACCTACAGCGAGGAGACGGCACGGGATATTGACAAGGAAGTGCGTAAGATCATTCAGGACTGCTATGACAAGGCACGCGCGATCATTGAGGAGCATATGGATGTGCTTCATGCATCTGCCGAGATCCTGATGGACAAAGAGCGTATCACCCGTGAGGAGTTCGAAGCACTGTTTGATACAAAATAACAAAAAACAGCTATCATATCCGTATTTTTTATGGAAAATGATAGCTGTTTTCTTATGCCAAGCAAAAATGCACAAAAACTTTTTGGAAAAGATAGTAAGTTTATGCACACTTTAGTAGACCCCGCTGTTATACTAACACTCGTAAACCCCAATACATTATATAGTTTTTGCTACACCCCATAAGTAACAAAAATACCTTCTCCAAAAGGGACAGTCGTTCGGTGACTGTCCCTTTTATTGTGGGCGGAAAATCGGACGAGGCTCTGATCATGAACAAGAGCAAAGCAATCTTTGCTTGCAAATTTCTTCAAAAGAGAGTATTCTAATACCGTGGTTAGTTGTGACTAACAATGATTAGATTAGAAAATGACGGAGGATAAAATTATGACGGACGAGGAATACAAGAAGTTATCGATCGATGAATTTACAAAAGCAGCAGCCAAATATGAGGGGAACCATGCCGGCATTTATGAAATGTGCAAGAAGGATTATCCGGAGATCCTGGAAGAACTGGAGCAGGAACCGTTTCAGGATTTGCTGGATGCCGGGTGCGGACCGGCTCCGATGATCTCGCTGCTGGCAGAAAAGTATCCGGATCGTCATTACACTGGACTTGATTTGACACCTGCGATGATTGAACAGGCAAAGCTGAAGCATATTCCCAATGCCGTTTTTGTAGTGGGAGACTGCGAGAACTTTCCGTTTGAGGAAAATGCATTTGATGTGATCATATGCTCCAACAGCTTCCATCATTATCCGAACCCGCAGGCATTCTTTAACAGTGTTAAGAGATGTCTTCGCTCGGGAGGACGACTGATCCTCCGCGATTTGACAAGCGAAAATAAGCTTGTGCTGTGGTTTATGGATAAGATCGAGCTGCCGCTTGCCAATCTGTGTGGTCACGGAGACGTCACGCCTCCAACAAAGGAATTGATTGCAGAATGCTGTAAGAACGCAGGTTTGACCGTAGAGAAGCTGGAGTTTCGCACGAGGATGAGAATGCACTGCGTTGTAAGAAAATAAAAATGAGATGAATGACCTCGATTGGAAATGGATCAAGCTTCGCACACCAATTATCAGATTGCATTCATCCTATTTCTTATGACTGGAGTGTAGATGTGATTTTTGCCATATAGATTTTTGAAATCTCTGGGAGAGTGCTCCTGAAAATTGACGCAGATCGTTAGGTTTTCTGAAAAATCTTTGCTTTGCAATGTTTCGATGAAATACGTGTCTGGACGACTGAGCCTCTCGGGTGGGTTCAGTTATTTCAGCGGGCACGCTCCCGTTACATTGCGCTACGCAGCACTACATAGCATCCTATAAAGCAGGATGCAAGTAGTGGCGAGCGCAAGTGCCCTTTGAAACATCTGAATCCCACCCGGAGGCGAGTACGGGAAGAACCGTTCATCAAACATCGAAACAGCAAAGTATTTAGATTTTTCGAAAACCGTAGAACGACAAGACAATTTTCAGGAGCACTCTCCCAGAGTTATTTAAATTCAGAGGCAAAAATCAATTAATAACATTTACGAGACATAAGAAATAGGATGGGTGCCGCCACATACCGAATGTGCGAAGCTTGTCTCAATAGAATGATTGTACATAATATACAAAAATCACGGTGAAATTAACGAGCTCATCGTGATTTTTTGTGCTTTTTGCCGGAAATACATGAAGCGATGGAATTCATATTGACTTTAAATGACAAAATGATATAATGAAACCATTATGAAACGGGTTTCAAAAGTGAAAAAGCACAAAACGGAGGGATAATATGGCAAGTATTCGAGAAGTGGCAAAGCTGGCAGGGGTTTCCCCCTCCACGGTATCCAGAGTGATCAACGGAACAGCGAATGTAGATGCAGAGAAAAAGGATCGTGTTTTAAAAGCCATCGAAGAAAGCGGTTTCACACCGAATGAGGTGGCAAGATCTCTTTTTAAGAAATCTTCCAAAACGATCGGTGTGATCGTTCCAAGTATCACGAATCCGTTTTTCGCGGAGATGTCCAGTGCAATCGAGCATACGGCTAACCAGCACGGCTACCGTATGACGATCTGCAACACCGGCGGAGATGTCGAGAAGGAGAAGACAGCGATCTCCATGCTCACCTCCATGAATGTGGACGGCATCGTATTGACAACCAGCAACAAAGGACTGAAGAAGATCATAGAAAACTGTGAAACGCCGATCGTTGCAATTGACCGGGCTGTTTCCAGGAACACGGCAGGCGGCTATATCCACTGCGACAATTATGAGGGTGGCAGAATGGCAGCACAGCATCTGATCGACTGCGGATGCAAGAGTATTGTATGCGTCAGAGGTCTTGACCGGATTTCCAGTGCCAGCGAGCGTTACAAAGGATATCAGGATGTATGTATGGAACAGGGCATTAAAGAGCATAGTATACAGTGTGACTATTCATTTCATGAAGGTCTTGAAATGACACAGAAGCTGTTAGAACAGTTTCCGGATGTGGATGGCATTATTGCCTGCAATGATATGGTTGCAATCTCTATTTATAAGGTGCTTTGCCGCAGGAACATTCGCGTTCCGGAGGACATCCAGCTCATCGGCTATGACAATATCGCCCTGGCGCATCTGATGACGCCGGAGCTTACCACAGTGGGACAGCCGATCAAAAAAATGGGCATCAAGGCGGTCAATATGCTGCTGCAAAAAGAAACCAAAAGCTATAAAGAATATATATTTTCACCGGAGCTGATCGTCCGGGAGACAACAAAAGAAATGAAAGGAGCGAATCATCAATGAAGAAACAGGGCATCTTAAACAGTGATATTTCCAGAGTTCTTTCTTACATGGGACACACAGACTGCATTGCCGTCGGAGACTGCGGGCTTCCGATCCCGGATGAGGTGGAACGGATTGATCTTGCACTCGAGTTTGGCGTTCCGTCATTTATGGATGTGCTTCGTGTCATCACAAAGGACATAAAGGTTGAGACGATCGTTCTGGCAGAAGAGATCAGGGAGCAAAACCCGAAGGTACTCGGAGAGATCAAGGAGCTGTTTGCAGGACAGGAGCTTGAGACCGTATTTGTATCTCATACAGAGCTTAAGAAACAGACAAGGGAATGCAAGGCAGTGATACGCACCGGAGAGACAACGCCATATGCCAATATCATTCTGCAGTCGGGTTGTATTTTTGGGTAGAAAAGGGGGTGAACATTCATGAAAATCGAGATGAAAGGGATTAATAAATCGTTCGGTTCCAATCAGGTGCTTAAGGACGCCGGTTTTGTTCTGGAGGACGGTGAAGTACATGCACTGATGGGCGAAAATGGTGCCGGAAAATCGACCCTGATGAAGATTTTGACCGGAGTATACAAAAAGGATTCCGGAACCATAACGATCGATGGCAGGGAGGTTCATTTCAAATCACCGCAGGAGGCAGAGAAAGCCGGTATCGTATTTATTTATCAGGAGTTAAATGTGCTGTTCGACCTGACCGTGGAGGAGAACCTCTTTATGGGAAAGGAGATCACAAAACATTTTGGAATTTGTGATAAAAAGGCAATGCGTCGCAAGGCTCAGGAGGTCATGGAACGGATGGGAGTGCAGATCCCGGTCGATGCTGTGATGTCCGATCTGTCCGTAGGACAGCAGCAGATGGTTGAAATCTGCAAGGCACTGATGGTAGACGCAAAGGTTCTGATCATGGATGAGCCGACAGCAGCACTGACAGAGCGTGAGACAGAAACCTTATTTAAGGTCATGAAATCGCTGCGGGAAAAGGGTGTTTCCATTGTTTATATTTCTCATCGAATGGAAGAAATCTTTGAACTGTGTGACCGGATCACGATTCTTCGCGATGGTACCTATATTGGCACCGAAGAAATCAGCAAGATCGACATGGATGGCGTTGTCCGCATGATGATCGGAAGAGAGATCGGCGAGCGTTTTCCGAAAAGAGATGCAAAGATCGGTGATGTTGTCTTAAAGGTGGAGGGACTGACAAAGGAAAAACTGTTCCACGACGTATCCTTTGAGGTCAGAGCCGGTGAAGTTCTCGGTGTTGCCGGACTGATGGGGGCCGGACGGACAGAGATCATGAGAGCGTTGTTTGGCTGTATCGCCAGGGATCGCGGCAGTATTTACATTGATGGTGAAAAGGTTAAGATCAAAAATCCGGAGCAGGCGATCAAAGCAGGTATCGGATTTATCACAGAGGACCGTAAAACAGAGGGACTTCTGTTAGAGAAAAGCATTGCGGATAATATTGAGATCGTGAATTTGAAAGCGGTTTCACAAAAAGGCGTTTTATCCAAACGCAAAGAAAAGGATCTGGTTCATAAGGAGATTGAAGAGTTTCGGATCAAATGCTTTGGACCATGGCATGAATGTGATAACTTAAGCGGTGGTAATCAGCAGAAGGTTGTTCTTGCAAAATGGATCGCAACCAATCCGAAGATACTGATCTTGGATGAACCGACAAGAGGAGTCGATATCGGTGCCAAGAAAGAAATCTATCATGTGATCAATCAGATGGCGTCCCTCGGGGTGGCAGTGATCATGGTATCCTCAGAGCTTCCGGAGGTACTTGGCATGAGTGACCGCATTATGGTGGTACGCGAGGGTGAGGTACGAGGCATTCTGGATGGAAACGAAGCTGACCAGAAGAAAATAATGACTTTAGCGACGGGAGGTACATTATAATGGGAAAAAATATTGAGAAAAATAAATTAAATATCGGCACACTGATCGGAGAATATGGAGCTTATATTGCACTGGTACTGCTCGTCATTGTGATCAGCTGTGTCAGTCCGGAATTTCGGACAGGCAGCAACTTCTTGAATCTACTCAGACAGGCATCCTTCAACGGACTGATCGCCTTTGGTATGACATGTGTAATCTTATCGGATGGTATTGATCTTTCCGTTGGATCAACCTTTGCATTAAGCGCGATCATCTGCGCAGAACTTATGATCCATGGCATTCCTGCAGCGGCAGCAATTCTGATCGCTCTTCTGGCTGGTACGGCGCTCGGCATGGTCAGCGGTGTTCTTGTAACAAAGGGAAGACTTCAGCCGTTCATCGCAACACTGATCACGATGACGGCATATCGTGGACTGGCACTGATCATCACCGATGGAAAGCCGGTTTCCAGACTGGCAACCAGTGTGAAAAATGAGTCAGGTGCATTTTTGTTTAAGGTGCTTGGAAAAGGAAGTTTTGTATTCGGACCAAACGACATGATCTCCATTCCGATCCCGGCGATCATTCTGATCCTTTTCCTTCTGGTATTCTATTTTGTACTGCATCACACCACCTTCGGAAGAAGAATTTATGCAACAGGAAGTAATGAGAAATGTGCAAAGCTGGTTGGTGTCAATACAACCAAGATCCGTATCGCTGTTTATTCCATTTCCGGCTTCATGTCTGCCCTTGCAGGTCTGATCATGATCTCCCGTGTCGATTCCGCACAGCCGACACTGGGCGAGGGATATGAACTGGATGCCATTGCGGCGGTTGCACTTGGCGGTACAAGCATGAGTGGTGGACGTGGTAAGATTGTTGGAACGATCGCCGGTGTACTGATCATTGCTGTCCTGAATAACGGACTCAACATTCTGGGAGTTTCCACATATTATCAGGAAGTGATCAAAGCGGTTGTTATTCTGGTAGCAGTATTGTCAGATCGTAAACGGTAAGACAGGAGGTATACAGCATGAAAAAATTGGTAAGTTTATTATTGAGTATGTTAATGATATGTTCCCTTGCCGGATGTGGTATTGTGATCGATGGTGAGGGTGGAAGCACAGGTTCGAAAGCGTCCGGAGCAAGTGGTGCGATCGGACTGTCCATCTCCACACAGAATAATCCGTTTTTCGTCACACTGGCGGAGGGTGCAAAGAAAGCAGCAAAGCAGGCAGGCGTGCCTCTGACCGTGGTAGATGCCAGCGATGATGCAACAAAGCAGGTGAGCGATATCGAGGATCTGGTATCCAAAAATGTCAGCGTGCTGATCGTGAATCCGGTCGATTCCGATGCTGTGACCGGAGCCGTTGAGGCAGCGATTGCAAAGGGGGTCAGGGTAATCTCCGTTGACCGTGTTGTAAACGGTGTGGACATTGACTGTCAGATCGCATCCGATAATGTAGCAGGTGCCGAACTTGCGACACAGTACATTGTGGACACTCTGGGCGAAAACGTGAAAACAGCAGAGCTTGTCGGAACCTCCGGCGCATCTGCGGCGATTGACAGAAGCCAGGGCTTCCATAATATTGCCGACAAGAAATTAAAGGTTGTTGCAAGCCAGACGGCGGATTTTGACCGTACACAGGGAATGACCGTTATGGAGAATATGATTCAGGCGGACAGCAGCATTCAGGCGGTATTTGCCGGCAATGATGAGATGGCACTCGGAGCCGTTGAGGCGATTTCCGGTGCGAAAAAGGATGTGCTTGTGGTTGGTTTTGATGCAACGGACGATGCAATCGAAGCGATCAGGCAGGGCAGAATGGGTGCTACGATCGCACAGCAGCCGGATCTGATCGGATCTACAGCAGTAGAAAATGCGATCAGGCTGACAAAGGGTGAGAGTATTCCGAAGGAGATCCCGGTTGAGGTGACACTGATCACAAAAGACACTGTCGACAAGTAAGGAGGCGGACGCGATGAAGGTGTTAAATATTGGTTCAATGAATCTGGATTATGTTTACCGTGTGGATCATATCGTGCAGCCGGGCGAGACGATCAGCAGTCAGGGAATGAATATATTTCTGGGAGGCAAAGGTATCAACCAGTCGATCGCACTGGCAAAAGCGGGCGCAGAGGTTTATCATGGCGGCATGATCGGCGAGGATGGCGAGGCGTTTCTGGACGCCTGCAAAGAGTATGGTGTACACAGTCGGTATATCTGCCGGATCGAAGGAAAAACAGGCCACACGATCATACAGATCGACAAGGAAGCGCAGAACTGTATTCTTCTTTACGGCGGTGCCAATCAGAAGCTGACACATGAATATGTCGATGGAGTTCTGTCCCATTTTCAGGACGGAGACATTCTTCTTCTGCAGAATGAAGTAAATGATATCGCCTATATGGTCGATCAGGCATATGAGAAGGGTATGCAGATCGCCCTGAATCCATCGCCGTTTGATGACCGATTAAGAGAAGTGAACATGGACAAGATCAGCATCTTTCTCCTCAATGAGATTGAGGGCGGACAGATCACGGGTCTGACAGATCCGGAGGAGATTTTCGAAGAAATGTGCCACAGATTTCCAAAGGCAAGGATCGTGCTCACTCTTGGTAAGGACGGCGCTGTTTACGGAGAGCAGGGGAAACGCTATGAACAGCCGATCTTCCCGGTGCAGGCGGTTGATACGACAGCAGCCGGTGACACATTTACCGGATATTTTCTGGCAGGTCTTGTGGAGGGCATGCCGATTGAGAAGATTCTGGAAATGAGCGCAAAAGCATCCTCCATTGCTGTTACCAGAGAGGGGGCGGTTCCATCCATTCCGTACCGCAGTGAGGTACAGGAGGCACTGCAGCAATAAAAAAACTATCATTTATTCTGAAATTAACCCTTACAAAATACTTAAAATGTGTTATAATAAATACAGATCTAAAACGGATATCAATTGCCGGAAGTTCGATATACAGGGACTTCCGGCTTATCTATGGTGGGATGGAACGTCTTTGTTAAAGTATCTGGATTTTGAAGTCATTGTTTCATGAAAAGAGGGAAATATGTATCAGGTAAATGATAGTGTTATGTATGGTACACATGGAGTGTGCGAGGTGACGGCGGTAGGCAGATTATCTATGTCAGTAGCGGATCGTAAGAAGAAATATTATACGCTGCGACCGGTATATCAGAAGGATTCTCTGGTATATGTGCCGGTGGATAATGTGAAGCTGCCGATGAGACTGGTTCTGACCGGAAAGGAAGCGGAGGAGCTGGTGGAGGAGATTCCACAGCTTGAAACCATCTGGATCGGCAACGAGAAGGAACGGGAGAGTCAGTATAAGGAAGCAGTACGCAGCGGCGACTGCAGAGAGCTGGTTCGTATCATTAAAACGATCTATTTGCACAAAAAGGAACGGGTCGACGAGGGCAAGAAGGTTGCTGCAGTTGATGAGCGTTATTTTCATCAGGCAGAGGAACTGCTTTACGAGGAGCTTGCCTATGCGCTGAATATGGAGGTCGATCAGATCGGAGATTATATTGCATCCAAAATACGCAAATAATAAAACAGCGTGAATATTCGTTTCTCAATAACGAAATATTCACGCTGTTTGTATTTCCATCAAAGCGAAGAAGCCCGCATTGTGTATTCGCATCAGTGCTCTGCTTCCATATCCGGCTGACGCATCTGCTTGCGGTATTCTGCCGGGCTTTGCTTGACATATTTCTTGAATTTCGTGTGGAAATAATCCACGTTGCGGTAACCGACCTTTTCGGCGATCTCATAGACCTTCAGGGAGCTGTTGACCAGAAGATCCTTGGAATGTTCAATACGGATCTTGTCTACAAATACATTGAAGCCCTGACCGACCTTTTTGGTGAAGATCTTGCCAAGATAAGAGCTGTTGTAGCCGAAAAGTGGTGCGATATTCTCCAGCTTGATATTGTCCATATAATTGTGCTCGATATAATGAATGATATCATCCATCACACTCTCGCTGGAAGGATTGCCGATGGTGCGGATAATCATTTCAAACTGCTCTGTGAAGAACAACACGATCTCATAGAGGTAATATTTGTCGTTGATAAACTCAATGATCTCGGCGTTACTCGGAAAAGGTATGTCCGCATTATGGTACAGATGGAAAATCTTTTCCTTGATGGACAGATACAGATCTGTCAGAAAAAGTTTGATCTGTGGAATGTCCTCATCACAGGAATAGAGCTTGCCCTCGAGTTCATGAAGCATTTCTGCCATCTGATTGCGCTTTGCTGCCTGAATATATCCGATCAGTGATTCACAATAGGACTGTAACACCTCCGGAGTAAGCTGGAAGATATGCTCTTCATCCTGCTTTGGAAGCTGGTCATAGCCGATCGTGTGCTGGCGGTGCTCGCAGAAAAAGCGGCGCTGCAGCAGACGAAGCGCTTCCTGATAGGAAACAGGAACCTCACGGATATCCCGGACCGGTCTGCCGTAGGTGATGAACAGGGAATCAAGAGGAGAATCCTTCTGTGGTTTCTGTTCACGCTCATAATGCTCCAGAAACTGCTGGAACTTGTGAAGTGTAAATTCTCCCTTGAGCAGAAGGATTTCGTTGTCGTCGATTGTGATCTGCTCATACGAGCTGTTCATCTCATTGGTAACCTTTAACAGATCCGCAAAACGATAGGACATCTGTGTTGCGTTGTGACTGTATTTCTCATAGATAACAACTTGATACTGATCTGCATTCAGATGCATGTCATCAATGTTGATCTGGTCAAAATCAGCCTTGTCTGTAAGAATATCCAAAAGGATCATACCATGCGCCTTCTGGCGGTAATGCTGCCAGGTTCCGGACTGACGGCTCTGCTCCTCAAGCGTTGTCTTCAGTGATTCGACCGCCTCCAAAAGTTCGTCCTCATCGATCGGCTTTGTCAGATAGAAATCAACGCCGTAGCGGATCGCTGCCTGCGCATATTTAAAATCGGTAAAACCACTCAGGATAATAAAATGTCCCTCAAAGCCTTTGTCGCGTGCCTGCTTCACAACATCCACACCGAGAAGCCCCGGCATCCGGATATCGATCAATACCAGATCGGGCTGTTCCCGGACAATATAATCTAATGCATCAATGCCGTTGGATGCTTCGCCAATAATTGAAAATCCCAGAGATTCCCAATCGATAATACATTTTAAACCCTGACGTATAATCAGTTCGTCATCCGCAATAAAAACGGTATTCATGTGTTTACCAAACCTTTCTGATCCTGCATGCCTGAATAAAAGACACTTCTGCAGAATATATATTTACAACTCATATTTGTTTGAAAAATGAGCCTCCCATTATTATAACTTTTTGGGAGGAGATTTGCAAGAAAGGGGATTGGTTTTCGTGCAGTTTCTATTATATTTATCGAATTTCATGATACCCATCGTGATATTTTATATTGTGGGCTACGGACTGTGCAGCCACACAGACATATTCGGGGCATTTGTCAAAGGAGCACAGGACGGTTTCAAGGTGGTGCTTAAGGTTTTGCCGACGTTGATCGGTCTGATGATGGCAATCGGCATTCTGCGTGCATCCGGTCTGATGGAAATGCTGTCGGACTGGATCGCACCGATAGCGGAGAAGGCAGATTTCCCGGCGGTGCTGGTGCCGCTTTCTCTGATCAAAATGGTTTCCTCCTCGGCAGCCACCGGTCTGCTGCTTGATATTTATAAGAAATTTGGAACCGATTCCCATGAGGGATTTCTGGCATCGGTTCTGATGTGCTGTTCGGAGACGATTTTTTATACGATCTCGGTATATTTTATTGCAACCGGAGACAAAAAGCATGCACCGGTCACGAAAATGAACTGGACATTGACCGGCGCACTCATCGCAACCTTTGCGGGGATGGCGGCGAGCGTATGGCTGTGCCGGGGGATTGCGTAAGGGGCAGAATAAGAGTTGTCGGGGAAGTTGACAGCTCATGGGAATATATAGTACAATACAAACTACAATTATAGCTGCAAGGAGGATGAAAAGATGAACAAAGAACTTTTATTTGCGATTGCTGTTTTGGTGGCAGGAATACTGTGTCTGATCAAGGTGTATCTGGATCGGAAAGGAGAAAAGCTTTCGGGAGTTGTCAGCGGTTTCGTTAACAGTGACGGATATGATTTTGCGGTGATTCGGTTCCAGTATAATGGACAGGAACTGGAAGCCAGAGCTGCCAATGCAGAAGGTAGGAAAGGGAAACACGCGGAGGGTGACAGAGTGGATATTGTCTATCGTCCGGGGAAAGCAAAATATGTAAATATTGTCGGTGATAATTATGATATTTATATAGCGGTTGCAATCACAATATGCGGACTGGCACTGGTTATCCTGCGCCTGATCAAGTAGATTTCAAGACCGCGCACCAATATGAGGTGTGAAGTATCAGCATGTTAATCGTAGGAAAGCATGACAAAATGGGAGGTATGGATTACCTCCCATTTTACGTTTTTTTAAGGCAAAAATCTTATTTGACACCACGCCACATAAGAAACATTATGGGCACTGGTTCACTTTGGAATATGGAAAGTTTTCGTTATTTAGGATATAGACAGTTCTGGAGAATAAGCGTAAAATAGGTTATATAACATATTTTTGGAGTTTCATAAGATAGGGGGAGTGAAGCTTCTAAAATCGGAAATACATTTATAGTGTAGAGGAGATCAAAATGTCAAACGAATGTGATACCTGTGCAAATTACAGTTATGATGAAGAATATGAGGAGTACTTCTGCGATGTGAATATGGATGAGGATGATATGGTGCGTTTTATGACAGATCACCGGAACAGCTGTCCGTATTACCGCAACGGTGACGAATATCAGGTTGTGCGCCACCAGATGTGATGTGACAAGGGAGAGTTTCAGGAGAAAACAAATGACAGAATTAGAGAAATATTATAATAAATTTAACGAAGAGAAACGGTTGACGAGACGTCATGGCAAGGTTGAATATATCACCTCCATGAAGTATATTCATGAGTGCATTGATGCAATTTGTCCGAATGAACCGGATGGAGGAGAGAAGGGGAACCAGACATATGACCGGTCCGGACAGACCAACCCGTCGGACCTCCGCATTCTGGATGTCGGTGCCGGCACCGGGCGTTACAGCGTGGCACTTGCCGGGGAGGGCTATGACGTTACGGCGGTAGAACTGGTCGAATATAATCTTGGCATTTTAAAATCTAAGAAAAGCAGTGTCAAAGCGTTTCAGGGCAATGCTTTAAATCTGTCCCGTTTTGCGGACAGTAGTTTTGACATCACTTTGCTATTTGGACCGATGTATCATCTGTACACATTTGAGGACAAGCATCAGGCACTGGAGGAAGCGAAGCGTGTGACGAGACCGGGCGGCAGGATACTTGTGGCATACTGTATGAATGAGTACGGAGTGCTTTTGTACGGTTTCAGGGACGGTAATGTAAAACAGTGTCTGGAGGATGGCAGATTGTCGAAGGAATTTAAGTGTGTGCCGCATCCCGAGGATCTGTATGATTACATGAGACTGGAGGATATTGATGCACTGAATGCAGCATCGGGGCTGGAGCGGTACAAGATCATTTCCCCGGACGGTCCGGCAAATTATATGAGACCGGTTTTAAATGCGATGGATGAGGAGACCTTTGACCTGTTTGTACAGTACCATTTATCGGTCTGTGAGAGACAGGATCTGATCGGTGCCGGAGCACATACGCTGGATATTCTGATACGGTAGAGGAGGAAGTCTGAAATGGACGATATTATTTTTCTGATCAAAGGAAACAGGAACGGAGAGCCTTTTGCGGCAGAGATGTATCAGGGCGGCGAGCAGCCGTATTTTACACTGCGCTGGCAGGAGGATGAGGGAGAGCTGCATATACGCATTATCCCGAAGGAGTTTGATGAATACGGAGAGCCGGTCGGGGATCTTACATTGGAATCGGTGACACTGACCTTTCCATGGGAGTGCCGTGGAGGAAAGCAGCCGGAGCAGATCTTTATGAACGGGTATCAGTCATGGACGGATTCCCATGAGCATACAGTTGGAGAGAAGGAGCCGGCGATATCGCCGTTTGCCTCCGGAATGGTGGAGAAGTATTATCTGGACCGGTACGGTGATTCGCTTTTTACGATGAAGGGAACGGCAGCAGGACAGTTTCATGGATTTACATATTGTTATTTCAGGGATGGAGTGACGTATCGTTTTGTGGGTTCTCTCAGCGAACGCTCCGGCTTTACGGTATTTTATTACAATGCAGATGCCGGACAGATGTCAATTGAAAAGGACTGTGCGGGCGTGAAGATCTCCGGGGAGTGGAATGCGTTTGATCTCGTAGAGCTTACCGGAAGTGAGGATCAGGTATTTGATACCTATTTTGAGAAAATGAACATTGCTAAGCCGAAGGGCAGACCGATGACAGGGTATACAAGCTGGTACAATCATTATCAGAATATTTCGGCACAGATCATATCGGATAATTTGGAACATGTCCATGAAATGGGACAGATCTTTGATGTGTTTCAGATCGATGATGGATATCAGACGTATGTGGGTGACTGGCTTGATGTGCAGAAGGATAAGTTCCCGGACGGTCTTGAACCGATCGTCGATAAGATCCATGAATACGGCATGAAAGCGGGACTGTGGCTGTCTCCGTTTGTGTGTGAGAAGGAGTCGCGCTGCTTCCGCAGGCATCCGGACTGGCTGGTACGGGATGCGAAAGGAGAGCCGTTTTGCGGTGGAAGCAACTGGAGTACCTTTTATGCGCTGGATCTGTCTAACGAAGAGGTGCGGGAATATCTTCGCGAGGTCTTTCATCAGGTGCTTGATGTGTGGGGCTTTGATCTGGTTAAACTGGATTTTCTGTATGCGGTCTGCATGCTGCCGACAGAGTATAAGACGAGAGGGCAGATCATGTGCGAGGCGATGGATTTCCTGCGCGAGGTTATCGGTGATAAGCTGATCCTTGGCTGCGGTGTGCCGCTCGGACCGGCGTTTGGCAAGGTTGATTACTGTCGGATCGGACCGGATGTGGGACTGAACTGGGATGGCGCTCCGAAGGAGAAGTTGCTTCACAGGGAGAGAGTATCGACAAAGAATACGATCGGCAACACGATTTATCGCAGACAGTTAAACGGACGTGCTTTCTGGAACGATCCGGATGTGTATCTGCTGCGGGATGATAATATCAGGTTGTCGGCGAAACAGAAAGAAATGCTGGCGCAGGTCAATGGTCTTTTTGGCGGACTGCTTTTTACCTCGGACGATGTGGGGACTTACGATGAGGAGAAAAGAGCGCTGCAGCAGAGCCTATCTGCCTTGCGGGAGGCACCGCGGAGCGTGGAACGCAAAGGCAAATATACGATTGTCCGATATCAGGGACAGGATGGTGAGAAGGAGTTGCGTGTGAAGCTGTAGGAACAGGGAAGGTTGTGAGAAAGTATTTGCGTATGGAGAATGTGTTGCTGTCCGGTTTTTGGGACAGATAAATGATTTGGTAAAATAATGACAGGGGGCAGAGCTTATGGGGTATATTATGGCGTTAGATGCCGGAACGACAAGTAACCGGTGTATTTTATTTAACGAGAAGGGCGAGATCGTTTCTGTGGCGCAGAAGGAATTTACACAGATCTTTCCGCAGCCCGGCTGGGTGGAGCAGGATGCCAGTGAAATCTGGTCGACACAGCTTGGCGTTGCCGTGGAAGCAATGTCCAAAATAGGGGTCAGTGCAAATGAGATTCATGCAATTGGAATCGCCAATCAGAGAGAGACGACGATCGTATGGGACAAGACGACAGGAGAGCCTGTCTATCATGCGGTTGTCTGGCAGTGCAGACGAACCTCTGAGTTTTGCGATGAGTTAAAGGAACGGGGACTTACGAAATTGTTCCGGGACAAAACGGGTCTTGTGATCGATGCGTATTTTTCGGCAACCAAGCTAAAATGGATCCTGGATCAGGTACCGGGAGCAAGGGAGCGTGCGAAGAAGGGTGAGTTGTTATTTGGAACCGTGGACACCTGGCTGATGTGGAAGCTGACGAAGGGGCGTGTTCACGCGACCGATTACTCCAATGCATCCCGCACGATGATGTATAACATCAATGAGCTTTGCTGGGATAAGGAGATTCTCGATATATTGGATATTCCGGAGTGCATGCTGCCGGAGGTGATGCCATCGAGTGGTCTGTACGGAAAAACGGACAGTTCATTCTTAGGTGGAGAGATTCCGATCGCCGGTGTGGCAGGAGATCAGCAGGCGGCATTGTTTGGGCAGACCTGTTTTCTGCCGGGCGAGGCGAAAAATACATACGGCACAGGCTGTTTCCTGTTGATGAATACTGGCACGAAGCCGGTATTTTCGGATAACGGACTTGTCACAACCCTGGCATGGGGCATTGACGGAAAGGTTAATTATGCACTTGAGGGATCAATCTTTATTGGAGGTGCATCGGTGCAGTGGCTTCGTGATGAACTCCGCCTGATCGACTCCGCGGAGGATTCCGAGTACATGGCAAGAAAGGTAAAGGACACCAATGGGTGTTATGTTGTGCCGGCATTTACCGGGCTTGGTGCACCGTATTGGAATCAGTATGCCAGAGGCACCATCGTCGGTCTGACACGCGGTGTCAACAAATATCATATTATCCGGGCAACACTGGAGTCTATTGCTTATCAGGTCAGTGATGTCTTGCGGGCGATGGAAGCCGATTCCGGCATCACGCTTTCTGCTTTGAAGGTGGATGGCGGCGCAAGTGCCAATGATTTTCTGATGCAGACGCAGGCAGATATTATCCAGACACCGGTCAACCGTCCGATCTGTCTGGAGACGACAGCACTCGGTGCGGCATATTTTGCCGGGCTTGCCGTCGGCTACTGGAAGGATTTTGAGGATATCCGGCGCAATGCGGGTGTCAGCCGTGCCTTTGTTCCGGAGATCACACAGCAGGAGTGCAGGGAGAGACTCGACGGCTGGAAACGTGCCGTGGGATGTGCCATAAGCTGGACAAAGCAGTAAGGACAGTAGCTGAATTGGAATTTGAAATGCCGGTACAGAAACGGATTCGATCAAAGTAATAGATTGATAAAAGCATTTTGGCATCCGGCATATTGCATCTTGCCATCCGGTACATTAAATGATAAAATATTCTCATGTTCCGACACGAAGGGTTCGTCCCAACGCGAAGGCATGATGATATGTTCTTGAATATGGTCCGCAGGGAAGGTCTGCGGTTTTATAGGGGAAGAAGCGTCTCATGCCATCCGGCGGAGGCGCTTTTAACATTATAGGAAACTTGTCGTTTCCTATAATGTAAAAACGCTCCGCGAGGATGCGATCACCGCACAGAGGAAGATTGCATAAGCAATTGTGCGGTGACGCGCAAAGTGGGCAAGTCCACTTTATTCATATATAGGAAAATGCTCGTAATGTGGTGGGAAGCAAGGGCAAAACCAGCGTTTTGGCAGACGTATCCCGTGATCGGCAAAGGAGGAAGTGTTTCATGGATCGACGGATTGCAATCCTTGGAATTATTGTGGAGAACACAGACAGTGTGGAGCGGGTGAATGAGCTGCTTCACGAGTACCGGAAATTTATTGTCGGCAGGATGGGAATGCCCTACAGAGAGCGTGGAATATCGGTGATCAGCGTAGTGATGGATGCGGATACCAATACGGTCAGTGCTCTGTCCGGCAAGCTGGGAATGACGCCGGGGGTCAGTGCCAAGGCGGTTTATTCCAAGACATAACCGATCAGCCGTATTACCGGAAAATCTAAGCTACCGGTGAGATTTGTTATGTAGACATGGTTACACAGAAAAGACAGGATCACTCCTGTCAGAAATACACAAGATTTTATATATGGAGGAATAGAAATGAGCAGTTATAAGTATGATCCGAAGTCATTAAAGGCAGAAGAATTTATCAATCATGAGGAGATTCTGGAATCTCTTGATTATGCGAAAAAGAACAAAGACAATCTTTCTTTGATCCGCGAGATTCTTGAGAAAGCGAAGAAGGCAAAGGGAATTTCCCACAAAGAGGCAGCCGTTTTGATGGAGTGCGATGATCCGGAGATCAACCGTGAGATCAGAGAGCTTGCCATGGAGATCAAGGAGAAGTTTTACGGACATCGTATCGTTATGTTTGCACCGCTGTATCTTTCCAATTACTGTGTGAATGGATGTACCTATTGTCCATATCATCACAAGAATAAACATATTCCGCGAATCAAGCTGACACAGGATCAGATCCGTGATGAGGTTATTGCCCTGCAGGATATGGGACATAAGCGTCTGGCGATCGAGGCAGGCGAGGATCCGGTCAACAATCCGCTTGAGTACATTCTGGAAAGTATCGACACGATCTACAGCATCAAGCACAAGAATGGTGCGATCCGCCGTGTCAATGTCAATATCGCGGCAACAACCGTGGAGAATTACACCCGCCTGAAAAATGCCGGAATCGGTACTTATATTCTGTTTCAGGAGACCTACAATAAGGAATCCTATGAGCAGCTTCATCCAACCGGACCAAAGCATGATTATGCATATCATACTGAGGCAATGGATCGTGCGATGGAGGGCGGCATCGACGATGTTGGTCTTGGCGTTTTGTTTGGTCTGGAGGGCTACCGCTACGAGCTGGTTGGTATCCTGATGCATGCAGAGCATCTGGAGGCAGCACAGGGCGTTGGACCACACACGATCAGTGTGCCGAGAATCTGCCCGGCAGACGATATTGATACCGGTGATTTCAGCAACGCCGTACCGGATGAGATCTTCGAGAAGATCGTTGCCGTGATTCGCATTGCAGTTCCGTATACCGGAATGATCATTTCTACCAGAGAGTCCCAGAAGACAAGAGAGCATGTGCTGCAGCTTGGTATTTCCCAGATCAGCGGCGGCTCCCGTACCAGCGTGGGCGGTTACACCGAGCCGGTGCGTGACGACAGCTCTGCACAGTTTGATGTCAGCGATACCCGTACACTTGATGAAGTTGTCAACTGGCTCATGAAGATGGGCTTCATTCCAAGCTTTTGTACCGCATGCTACCGTGCAGGAAGAACAGGAGACCGTTTCATGTCACTTCTTAAGTCCGGTCAGATTGTAAACTGCTGCCAGCCGAATGCGCTTATGACACTGAAGGAATATCTGGAGGATTATGCATCACCGGAGACAAAGGAGATTGGTGAAGCGCTGATCGCCAAGGAGATTCAGAAGGTACCAAATGAGAAAGTCAGAGAAAGAGCGATCCAGTATCTTGAGGAGTTAAAGGAAGGAAAGAGAGATTTCCGTTTCTAGTATATACAAAACAGTGTCCCCAAAATGGGACAGAGAGAAAGCTGTCTGAAGAAATAATATAAGAAACAATCATATAGAATACAATAAAAAGACTGCAGCTTTACGAATAGAAATCGTGAAGCTGCAGTCTTTTTCGTCTATGAATTTTCTCTATGAAACCTTCGTTTCTCTGAAAAGACAACGTTAATTTTTCAGTTGAAAATAAAATATATCTTTAGTTAAAACTTAAAACTCAATCTCTTTCAGATAACGCGCTACGGCATCCTGCCAGGTTGGCAGCGGTGTAAAACCGTTTGCGGTAAGCTTTGACTTGTCCAGACGGCTGTTGAACGGTCTGGCTGCCTTGGAAACGCCGTACTCAGCAGTTGTGACAGGAGTGACGGTGACGTGTGACTCGTCATATTCCGTGTGTCCCATGGCTGCTGCCTGACGGAAGATCTCCTTTGTGAAATCATACCAGCTGATATAGCCGCCTTCATTGGTTGCATGGTAATATCCATACTTGTCCGTCTCGATCATGTCGACAAGAAGTCTTGCAAGATCGAAGGTGTAGGTCGGCGTACCGATCTGGTCATTTACAACGGTCAGCTTGTCATGTTTCTTTCCGACATTGAGCATGGTACGGATAAAGTTCTTTCCGTTGGTACCGAATACCCATGCGATACGCACAATGAAATACTTGTCCAATATTTCGGACACAGCAAGCTCGCCGTCAAGCTTGGATGCACCGTATACATTTAACGGCTTGTAATCCTTGCAGTCCGGGTCCCACGGTGTGGTTCCCTGACCGTTAAACACATAGTCGGTACTGATATACATCATTTTGCAGTCAAGATCCTTGCAGACAGCGGCGATGTTCTCGGTGCCGGTCGCATTGACGTTATAGACCTTGTCCTTGTTGGCATCGTCCTCGGCGGCATCCACGGCAGTCCATGCAGCACAGTGGATGACAGCGTCCGGGTTGATCTTTAAAAGCGTTTCAGCAACAGAGGCGCGGTTTGTGATATCCATGGATACATAGGCTGCTTTTGTCACATAGGTTCCGTCTGCAATACCGTTGTATTCCGGAGCAAGGTCACTTCCGATGCCCTCATGTCCTCTGGACGCAAGCTCATTCATGACATCATGTCCTAATTGTCCGGCGACGCCGGTTACTAATATTTTCATAAAACACTGTTCCTCTTTCCGGGTATCATTCTGTGGTTATGGATTAGCGGTTGCCGTACATCTTCTCGTAGTAATTCTGGTACTCGCCGGAGATGATTGTCTCCCACCACTCCTTGTTGTCAAGATACCACTGAATGGTCTTCTTGATACCGTCAGCAAACTTCGTCTCAGGAAGCCAGCCGAGTTCGTTGTGGATTTTGGTCGGATCGATCGCATAACGCATATCGTGTCCCTTACGGTCAGATACATATGTGATCAGGCTTTCCGGCTTGCCAAGCTCCTTACAGATGATCTTAACGATATCAATGTTGGTCATCTCGTTGTGACCACCGATGTTGTAAACCTCGCCGACACGTCCCTTGTGGATGATCAGATCGATCGCCTTGCAGTGATCCTCAACGTACAGCCAGTCACGAACGTTCTCGCCGGTACCGTATACAGGAAGCGGCTTGTCGTTCAGTGCGTTGGCGATCATAAGTGGGATCAGTTTCTCAGGGAAATGATATGGTCCGTAGTTGTTTGAACAGCGGCTGATCGTTACAGGCAGACCATAGGTTCTGTGATATGCCAGCACCAGAAGATCAGCACCTGCCTTGGATGAGCTGTAAGGGCTGCTTGTGTGGATCGGAGTCTCCTCTGTGAAGAACAGGTCCGGTCTGTCGAGTGGAAGATCACCGTAAACCTCATCGGTAGATACCTGATGGTAACGGGTGATGCCATATTTACGGCATGCATCCATCAATACGGCAGTACCCATGATGTTTGTCTGAAGGAATACCTCCGGTGTCTCAATGGAACGGTCAACGTGGCTTTCTGCAGCGAAGTTGACAACGATGTCCGGATGCTCCTCCTCGAATAATTTGTAAACAGCCTCGCGGTCTGTGATATCTTCCTTAACAAAACGGAAATTCGGATTGTCCATAACAGGAGCCAGAGTAGAGAGGTTTCCGGCATAAGTCAGGCAGTCCAGACAGACGATACGGTAGTCCGGGTACTTGTTCAGCATGTGAAATACAAAGTTACTTCCAATAAATCCGGCACCGCCGGTTACGATAATAGTCATAATTTTTCTCCTTAATCTGTAATATAAATTGTTATCCGGTGTCTGGCACCGTAAAATATTAATTAGTGAAGAACATCCATGTACTTGCCGTCCAGAACGTCCATCAGATACTGACCGTACTGGTTCTTCTTGAGCGGCTCATATGCCTTCAGCACATCCTCACGGGTGATCCAGCCGTTTAAGTAAGCAATCTCCTCCAGACATGCGATCTTGCGGTGCTGGTGAGACTCGATGGTCTTTACGAAGTTGGTTGCCTCGACAAGGCTCTCATGTGTTCCGGTATCCAGCCAGGTAAAGCCTTGTCCGAGAAGTTCTACGTTCAGCTCGCCGTTTTCCAGATAGACGCGGTTCAGATCGGTGATCTCAAGCTCGCCTCGTGGACTTGGCTTTAACTCCTTCGCATATTTGACAACGCGGTTGTCATAGAAATAAAGACCGGTTACACAGTAATTGCTCTTTGGCTTCTCCGGTTTCTCTTCGATGGAAACAGCCTTTCCGTCCTGATCGAACTCAACGATACCGAAACGCTCCGGATCATCGACGTAATAACCGAATACGGTAGCTCCCTTTCCGGTCTCTGCATTCTCGACAGCGGCTTTCAGCCGTTTTTTCAGTCCGTGGCCGGCGAAGATGTTGTCACCGAGTACCATGGCAACGGTGTCGTTTCCGATGAATTCCTCGCCAATGATAAATGCCTGTGCCAGTCCGTCCGGGCTTGGCTGAACAGCGTAGGTCAGATCGATACCGAAATGATGACCGTCTCCGAGCAGCTCTTTAAAACGAGGTGTGTCCTGTGGTGTTGAGATGATCAGTATCTCGCGGATCCCTGCGTTCATCAGTACGGAAAGCGGATAGTAGATCATCGGCTTGTCGTAGATCGGCAGAAGCTGTTTTGATGTGACCATTGTTAATGGATAAAGTCTTGTGCCGGAACCGCCGGCTAAGATAATACCTTTCATAAGGAATCTCCTTTCTTTGATCTGTTTGTGTAAGTCCCAATAGAAGTATGTTCATTTTTCAGTTTCTGTACACAGTATAAAAGGTGACGTTACGTCACCTTCAAGCTTTTTTTGTAAAATTGTCACTTTGCTGTAAATACGACAATGAAAATGTTGGTTTATTGTGAAAAATGAATACGTTTCCGGGCAGTTTCGCCTGTCTATGAGGGACGGCACAGGAAAATTCCGGCGTCCTTCGTGATCGTAAAGCCGTCCTTCGTTGCCTTTTGGACGAAATGACGGAAGTCCTTATAGCGGTTTAACAGATACTGGTTCTGATTGCCATGGCAGGATAAAATATAGTCGATCAGCGGTTCGGGTTCCTTCAGATAAATACTGTCCACATAACGGGACAGAGTTACCTGACGGAAATGCGGCTGTAAAATAGAGGCTCCGTTTTCCAGACCGAAGCGGTCATAAAGATTGTCTGCTGCAAGCTGGATATGCGGATCAAAATCCTGCACCAGTTTACTGATCTCCTTCATGTGACGGGAACCGTAGGTGCTGCAGATGAAGCAGCCGTCCTTTTTAAGAACGCGGCGGATCTCACTGCAGACCTGCGGAATGTCATCGCAGTAGAAAAGGACATGGTTGGCAAAGATCAGATCGAAGGAATGATCCTCGCAGGGAATATTCGCACAGTCGATCGTCCGGTAGGAGAAACGGGAATCCTCAGCGCCGATGGTACGACGGACATCACGCAGCATACCCTCGGATATGTCGGAAAGCAGAATGGAGATCTGTTCCGGAAGCTGTGCAAGATTCTCTGTCCAGAGTGCGCCATTGCCGCAACCGACCTCAAGGATATGCATGCCCGGACGGATGTCTGCCTGCTCATAGATCCAGGGAAACCAGCCCTGCTTATTGACAGAATACTTCTGATGAAGATTGATCCGTGCAGTGATGTTGGTGGAATCCTGATACTGCCGTTTCAGGCTTGTTTCCATACCGGTCAGGTGGATCAGGCGCAGCATCTGGCTCCAGTCCAGCTCGTGATCCTTTTCTATGGCATCGGCGGTATCACGGATCGCCGTCTCCACAAGCTGCATCTGTTCGATGCGATCCTGGATCAGCTTGTGCTGCTGCTCGAGAGAATTTTTCATCATATGATAGTCGGCAGTATCGACCGTCATCTCGCGGATATCGTCCAGCGAGAAACCAAGATATTTTAAAAGAAGGATCTGCTGCAGTCTTGCCAGATCATGGTCGGTATAGAAACGGGCACCATTCTCATTCACATAGGAAGGCTTCAGGATATTCTGCTTATCGTAGTACCGGATCGTGCGTACAGAGACGCCGGCAAGCCGGGCAAACTGTCCGGAAGAGTAGTAGCCGTCTTTCTTCATGGGAATTCTCCTTATTATATATAGTGATGTTTGGGCAAGCCACCGGATAGCAATTTGTATGTATACATACATCGCTATCTGCTTTTGAACCCTGCATCATATTTTAACAGATGAAGCGCCAAAATGATATTTTTTTGAAAAATATTTCATAATTTGAAAAAAACTGTTGACAAATAGAAATACAGATGATATTATCTTATTTGTTCGCGGCACAAAAGTGCAAAGCGAAACATGCGGAAGTGCTGGAATTGGCAGACAGGCTAGACTAAGGATCTAGTGTTGGCAACGACGTGAGGGTTCAAGTCCCTTCTTCCGCATTGCGGATCAGAGAAGTCTTAGAGATAAGGCTTCTTTTTTTGTTCTTCCGTCATCCTTCCTAAAATGAAATCAGAATGGTCACCCCATCCCGTATAATCTCAACGCAGAAATGATAGGCTTCCCCCACCACCAAAACATAAATTTCCCCATAATATTTCTTATGTCTCATTATCCTCAATGGCATTTTGCCTGCCAAAGCACTGGAAAATCCGTGAGCTGTGACTGAAAAATTGTCTTGTCACTTACGGATTTCGAAAAGTCTAATTGCTTTGCTGCTTTGATTTTTGATAAACGCATCCTGCCGTACTCGCCCCGAGGTGGGATTCAGATGTTTCGAAAGGCACTTGCACCCGCCGGTACTTACGCCCCTACAATTTAAATAATATTATGTTCTATTATAAATTTGCATGGGGCGTTATGTACCGCTGCGTGGTGCAGTGGTAGCGGGAGCGTGCCGTCCGAAATAGCTGAGTCCACCTACGGGGCTCAGTCGTGCGGATGCGTATTTATCAAAGCATTGCAAAGCAAAGACTTTTCAGAAATCCTACTGATCTGCGTCAATTTTTCAGTCACAGCTCACGGATCAATCAGTTTTTCGTGGCAAAATGCCTATTTGATTTTTCGGACATAAGAAATATTATGGGGGGAGTTCTATTCCCAAGGTGGGAAGCCCATCAATTTAATTTTCAATGGGGCAGCGTGCCATTCACACCATATTTTGACCATTCACTCTATTTGGAACCCCCGTCCCCCTAAACTGATATAATATATGATAACCATATATATAAAGAAGTGAAAAAGATAAAGGAGGGATTCTATGAAGCTACACGAGGTAAAGAAACGTGTTCTCTGCGGTGTATTGACGTTCGCAATGATATTTTCGTCAACATCCTTTCAGGGGATCACGGTAAAAGCTGCGTCGACAGGGACACAGACGACGGCAGCAGTACATGAGGGAGAATATTATACCGGTGTCTTTGCGGGACGGTATGGTATTGATCAGTTGTTTGATTATGTAATGAGTACAAGCAGGCTGAATTCGCTGCCCTTTGATGCATCCTGGGGAACAGCATATGCGTCAAGCGGACATCAGTTAAAGACAACAATCATGAAAGGACGTTATTTCGTACTGAAGTATTCCGGCGATTCGGACTATCCGATTGCATTATGTATGTACGAGAATGACGGTACGCCGGTGGTTGCCGGAAGATCGAAGAATCTGCTTGCCAGTTCACACATTGGTAAAGCAGACAATGTGTGCCTGACAACACAGGCCAAAACCTATATGAAGAAGACCTATACCGACGGCATTGAGGGCGTGATGGCTCTCTGCGAGATGGGTAAGGCGGATCAGAATGGTCTTTACTTCAGCAGCTCGAATGGATTTGGTTATTACTTAAGCGGCAATCAGGGACGTGATGTCGGAGAGAAGATCACATGGGTGAATGCAGATACCGATGTGACAATGAAAAAGCTTGCGGGGTTGGATAAGTATTCCTACACGGAGCTGAGCTCCGGGGAATATGCGGTGATGTATCAGACGAATGGAGATGCCGTTCGGAACATGCCGGAGGATCAGGTGAAAAAGCAGGGCGTGGCACTGACTTTATCAGACAAGAAGCCACTTCGAAAGGGATATCGTTTCAAAGGCTGGAACACAGCGGAGGACGGCTCCGGAGGTATCTATGCAGCCGGCAGTGCGTACACAGGTGACAGTGTGCTTACCCTGTACGCAGTATGGGAGCGTTATTATGAATCCGGTCTGTTTAGCGTGAAGCTTAGTAAAAGCCAGTTTTTTGATAATGTTACCTCTGCGAACAGGATCAATGGTCTCCCGTATGATGCCTCCTGGGGAACGGCGAATTGGTCAACAGGACATCAGTTCACGGAATCACAGGTGGAGGGCAGATATTTCCTGTTCCGGTATAGTGGAGATTCTTCCTATCCGTTTGCTCTGTTCATGTATGAGAATGACGGAACACCGGTGGTAGCAACAGGATCGGGGGACCTCTCCCAATCGTCATATATCGGACAGTCAGAAAATGTTTGTATGACGAAAAGTGGTCAGACATATATGAAGGCAACCTATAAGGATGGGTATAAGGGACTCATCTGTCAGGGAAAGATCACCAAGTACGATAAGAACGGTGTGCAGTTTGTCAGCCCGAATGGCTTTGGCTATTATGTTTCCTGTAACCGTGGCTACAAAAGGGGAGATTATATTGCATGGTCCGGTGCAGTTACCAGCGGGATCACTCCGGATGTGATGGATTCGGTTGATACATTCTCAGATATGGAAATGTTAGAGGGAGAATATGCACTGAATTATAATGTCAATACGACCGATGAAGTGACCGGCATGCCGGACACACAGCGCAAAGAGGATCTGTATAATTCCGTGCTTACCATGGATGAACCGCAGAGAAGCGGTTACACTTTTATCGGATGGAATACGAAAAAGGATGGAAGCGGCAAAATGTATATGCCGGGCGCACGTTATGAGGGAGAGCAGTCCCTGACGATGTACGCGATCTGGGAGAAGTTAGACAAGTCACCGCTGTCGCTGGAGGAGAATGGAACGGTGGCTCCGAAAGTATATAAACTTTCCAACAGGACACTGATTTCAGATGCTCTCGATGTAGCAGATGATGCAGATGCATTTTACAGTGCACTCAATCAGGCAACTATGACCCGTTATATGGATATCAAGGGCGGTGCCGGTGAGGATGATGTGTTTAGTGTCAAGTCCTCCGATGAGAGCGTTGTGGAGTGTTCCGTTGAGGGCTCAAAGCTTACCATGACCGGTAAGACGGACGGATTTGCTTATGTAACGGTGACTGATGAAACAAGTGGTCAGCTTTACCGCTCCAGCGTTTATGTGGAGACCTTGAAGGAGCAGCTTTATATTATCAGACCGGTAAATGCGGACAATAACAAGTCCTATTTAACGGATAGCAGCAAAACAAGCTTTGAAGCTAAGACAGAGTCTGATAAGAAAGTGACCTGGGATGTTAAGAACAGTTCCGTAGAGAAGGTGAAACAGCTTTCCAACGGTGATGCTGTTGTCTGGAAACCAACTTCAACAGACGCTGAGATTGGTGTGACCTATGGCGCATGTCAGTTATCGGTACCGCTTACGGATATGGAAAGCGGTGAGACAGCAGGTGCTTATCCGATCAACAATTATGAGATGGCTGCAAAATACCGTCAGAATCTGACATTGAGCGATTCCTTCAGAAAGGTGAAGAATACAACGATTCAGATCCGGTCATTTATTGTAGATACGGATGGCAATGTTATTTCCAGTGTGACGAAAAACATCAAAAGAGAAAAGGCTGTCGAAACGGAGACAATAGCGTTAGATTATAGCGGAGTGACAGAGCTTACAAATGCGGATGTTGTAACGGAGATCGCATCCGAAGATGAATCCTTTGCATCGCAGCTTGTACGTTATCCGATCTACCGTGACGGTGTTCAGAAAAATACAGGAACCACCGTTATGATGAAAGCATCCGCCACCTTGATGAATACAGACTGTACTTTGATGATCAAGGAAGCCGGGGGTGCACCGATCCGTAATGTCGTTTTGTATAAAGGTGCCAAAAAAACACTTTATGTGTATTCGAAGGCATCGCAGGCGCATTCACTGACGATGACGATCAATGGAAAGGAGATCAAGCCGACCTCTGCAACCGTTGCATCCGTGGAGGGAATGAAGTATGAATGGGTGAAAACAGTATTTGAGGTCAATACCAAGAATACAAAGACCGGAAAATATACACCGCAGTTTCAGGTGAAGGCGGCAAGCGGAACTCTTCTGATGGATATGCCGGGTAATTTTACCGTGAGCAATGTTTCTGATATAGGAACGCCGGCGAAACCGACCGAGATGAATTTCTGTGGAACTGTACAGACACCGACGATCTCAGCAGGAGAGATCATTAACCGTAATTTCTCCTTTGATCTTCCGAAGGTACTGCCAATGAAGATCGCATATCAGGATACAAAGGATCCGATGAAGAAGACCTTTATGATCGCGATCGGAACAGCAGGACTGGATGAGGATCATGTGGTTTCCGTGGTGACAGACACGATCAATGATCTTCGTGACAATAAAATGAGTAAGAAGATATCCGGTTATGCATTCGGTACAGCGGATTATATCAACGGTAAATGGGTGCTTACGTATACCGGCGGTGGTATTGCCGGATCACTTGGATATGAATTTGGATTTGATAACAGTACTGTAATTGGTATCGTTCCGGTTTACTATGGAATCAAGGTGGGATGCTCCGTCAGCGTGGATGCCCTTCTGAGTGGAAAGAACGCATACCATGATAAATTTGTTGGAATGAACTTCCAGTCCAATAATCTGACAGTGACCAGCGAGTATGATTTTGTTTCGGATATTATTGTTGGTGTACAGGGCTATGTAGGTGCCAGCGGAGGTATCGGTTTTGATGCAAAGCTTATCAAGCTGAAGTTTGGACCGGAGGGACAGTTAACACTCGGTTATGATAACCGTATTATTACCTTTAAGGATCTGGATCAGTCAAAGACCTATTATGGTGGCTGTCTGAACTTTACCGGTGATATTGCACTGACCTTTGAGTACAAGGGCATATTTGTTCACAAGAAAAAGAGAATTTGCGGAACAGGTTTTACCAAGAATAAAACCTTCAAGGATTGGGCGAATTTCCCATCCGGAAGACCGAACCTGATGGATTTTGCCAATATGAGCAGTCAGGACACCAGCAAGGTGGTACAGTATTCTTCCATGAAAAAGGGAAGTGACTGGACACAGTATATTGATCCGGATATCAATCCTGTACTTTCAGAAAGCGCGGACAGCATGGGACTTGCATATTCCGATACACTGGATGATCTTGCAAGCATCAATCCGGCGATCAGTACGAAATCCGGCAGCAGCTGGACGAAGCCGGAGGAGCTCACCTCCTGGAGAACAGCGGGTAAGAGCGAAACCATCAACTCTGTAGATTATGCGGCAGCCGGAGATTTAAATGTACTGGCGTTTGATTCAGTGGATTATGATCCGGATATTATGTCAGACGGTTCCGTGGATACGGACGAATTAAACGCTGCTTATAATTCATCAGAGGTTCATGTGTATGTGAATGGAAAGCACACTTGTCTTACGAGCAATAAGGTTGCCGATATGGCACCGGAAGTGGCAGTGAGAAACGGAAAAGCGATCGTAGTCTGGGAGAGTGATTCCTATGATCTTACGGGTACGGATGTAGACGCACTTCAGAAGGATGCAATGGGCGAGAAGAAGCTCTGCTACAGCTACTATGACGGAAAAGAGTGGAGTACACCGGCGTATTTAGAGCGAGGAGAGATCAAGGGAGTACAGGCGTATGATATTGCATTGGGTGACGATGGCACGGCAATGGTATTGGCGAGCATGGGAACCAGTGAAAAGGTGCAGGAGAGAGAGCTTTATTCATATATGATCGAGGCGGGGACACAGAAGAGTGTAAACAGAATTACCTGTAACAATGCAGCAGAGACACAGCCTCGTGTGAAATATGTAACCGATCAGGGGGGCAGCTTCCTCGCAGCATGGAAGCAGTCAGAATACGAAAATAATGAGCTGAGCGATTCTTATCTGGTTGTACAGGGCTATCAGAAAGACGGTAGTGCGAATGACATTTCCATGACGGATGAGTCCAGAGAGGTTTCAGAGAAATTCGATTTTGCAAGAGGCGGAGATACCATTAAGGACAGTGCCGTATACTGGCAGGCATCCGGTGAGGATTCTGCAATGCACACTTATGTGAAGTATATGAATGCACAGGCAGGAAAATTGTCCATGAAGTATTCCCTGAACAGTGTGGCGACCGGTGATGAGACATTGATCGGAAGCAGCGTGGCAGTGGACGGAGATAAGTTTACCGCTGTTGTCTGTGCACAGGAGGTCGAGCAGAAGGATAGCTCAAACGAGGAAACACCATTTGCCCAGGCCGACGATGAGGAGAAGCCGGCACGGCTGATCAGCAGCCAGAAGCAGATCACAGATGCATTTGAAAATGTATCCGCAGACACATTTGGTCAGAACATTGAGAAAAACAGCACGATCAATGTTACCTTATCCTTTGTCAATGCAGGACGCAAAGCGATGGACGCTGTCACAGTAAAGCAGGGAGACACGATCGTTGCAGCGGATCTGCCGATCCATCTGGAAAGTGGAGAAAGTGGCCAGGTAAGCTTTAGCTATACGCTTGGCGATACACTGAAAAACGAAACATTTGACCTTGTCGCAGACAACGGTGCGAAGGCAGAGACGAAACTGACTCTGCTTGGAGCTGATATTGTTGTTGGAAGTCCGGAGGTTACAGAGGTATTATCCGGAGGAGAGCGTATCGTGCAGACTGTTTTGAGCAATGCCGGAACAAAGGCACTTACGGCAGACGATACGATCCGCCTGGATCTTACGTCAGCAGATCAGGAGGCACTTAGCGTACGTCCGATCTCAGAGTCTGCCTCATATGATGCAGATAAGAAGCAGCTCGTTATCAAGGGCAGCGGTGCAATGGAAGCGATCAACCGTGGTGAATATATCCTGCAGTTTGGTTATAAGCCGGAATTTGACAGTGAATCCGATAATGTATCGGTATCCGTGAAGGCAGCAGCCTACACAGGAGAGACAGCGATGGATGAACTGAATCTGATCGATAATTCCGCAGCCTTCAGTATTGTAAAGCCTTCCGTGCAGTACGATACACAGTTGACATACAGCACGGTTGTGGAGGACGGAAAGATCACACAGCTCCGCGTCAATAACCAGTATGAGACACCGGTTGAGAAGAGTATTACAATTTTAAACGGTACGGATTCTAAGAAAATCAATGTGGTATTGGGTGCTGAGGAGTATAAGACCTACGAGGTCGGCATTGATGCTTCCGCGGAAGTAACATACGATGAGCAGAAAATGGATGGAGAGGAAACTCCAAACATTGATCCGTCTCCGGAGCCAACTGTGGAGCCGACAGCAGAGCCTACCGTGACACCGGGAACAGAGCCGACAAAGACACCGGCTGTGGAACCGAGTGCAGCACCATCACCGGAGCCTACGAAGGAGCCGGCAAAGCCGACAGAGGTACCGAGCGCAGCGCCGACACCGGAACCAACCAAGGAACCGGCAAAGCCGACCACAATACCGACTGTGAAGCCGACAGCGGTGCCGAGTAAGATACCGGTGGCAACTGCAAAACCGACCAAAACACCGAAGCCGGCCGTAACTGTGAAGCCGACGAAAAAGCCGGTTACACGTGCAACCGCAAAACCGACTATGAAGCCAACGAAAAAGCCGGTTACACAGACATCGGCAAAGCCGGCAGCAAGCAGTAAGCCGGTAAGCACGAGTTCTTCTGTTGGAAAGGCAGGATTTGCTTCCGTGAAGAATAAGGCTGGCAGAAAATTAGTCGTTATGATCAAGCCGGCAGCAGGGGCAGACGGTTATTGTGTACAGTACAGCACAAACAAGAAATTTAAGAAACCTGTATCAAAGCTGACGAAGAAGTATATATTGACCATCAAGAAGCTTAAGAAAAAGAAAACGTATTACGTCCGTGTATGTGGATATAAAATCGATACACAGGGAAATCTTGTATTTGGCTCCTATAGTAAAGCTAAAAAGGTAAAGATTAAGAAATAATAGACGAGAGGATAGCATGTCAGAGCATCCCCTGTCACAATGATAAGCAGGCATAGTTTTTCAGGTGATTGAAAGGCTGTGCCTGCTTTTTGATAAAAGCCGATAGCATTTCGTGATAATAAATGATATAATTAATCACACATACCTTCTGCTTGAGACGGAGTGAAAGCAGTGCAGAGGGAAGGAGATTGTGCGTTATATGATCTGGGTGACGCAGGCGATCGGGATGGATATGGTAGCGGAAGGTGTGGAGACAAAGGATCAGGCAGACTTCCTTTCCGAGTGTGGCTGTGATATTGCACAGGGATTTTATTATGCGAAGCCGATGCTGTTGGAAGATTTTAATAAAAAATTGCAAAACCAGACAAAACCTTGATTTATCAGTTGCACAAAGAGATTTATTCTAATATAATGAAGAAGATAATGGAGTTACTTTGTGAAACTCCGTTGCTTATATATAGATCAGTCGTTTTGAGGCGTTTGATCAATTCAGAAAATACATCTGTCTTAAGTACAGATTATAGAAAGGTACGGTATAAGAATGAGTGAATTAAAAGCAAAAGCACTCCACATGGGACCTGCACAGTGTGCGGTTGATCTTGGAGACGGCAGTGAGAGAGGCGAATATGTGAATCAGGATTATATCCTGCAGAAGCTTGGCAGACCACACAGAGCGATCAATCTGATGTACTGCTATTATCCAAATGATGAGGGATGGCCGGGACGTGCCAGCGTCGTTCATGCAGATCCATCGGTACAGTTTGCATGGGATTTTCCATACGATGACTATTTCACCTACAAGGGTGGTCTGAACGGAACGCGCGATGACGAGCCGTTCACATGTATGCGTGATGTGCGCCGTCATGGTCAGGACGTTCTTCTGACAATGACGATCGATCCGAAGGTATCCGATGAACACTTGAGAGCGATCGGTCAGGATCTTCGCACCTTTGGTCGTGTACAGCTTCGTATCAATCATGAAGCAACCGGTAACTGGTTCTCCTTCAACAAGCGTGCAAGCTATGAGGAGGTTGCAGCATTCTTTGCACATGCCAGCGAGATTATCCGTGAGGAAGCTCCGAACGTTAAGACGATCATCTGTCTGGATGGCTGCAAGAGCGTTGATGATGAGAAGATGGAGATGGAGGATATCTTTGCAGAGGCTTCCAGAGCAGCAGATATCGTATCCGTTGACCGTTATATGTCTCTTCACTGGGGCTGGCCATATGATGTGGCTGAGGAAGGGGGAGATACCTTCTCCCGCAGCAAGGTAGAGGATATCTATACACTTGCCAAGAAGAGCTATGAGCGTTATACCTTTGTCAATGGCGGAACGAAGAAGCCGATGGTACTTTCCGAGTTCAACTCAGACGGTGATGTAACAGGACCATATGATCAGGCAGATATGCTTAAGGAGTTCTGTGAGATGCTTAAGGCAGACAAGGACAAATGGCTTTCCGGTTTTACACTGTATCAGTTCCGTGACAGAGGACGCCTTGGTCTGGAGATCGAGGATCCGAACAACGCAGAGGTTGGTATTGAGCAGCCACTGATGGACACTTACCGTGATATCATTCATGATGATTTCTTCCAGCCGTCTATGGAGGTTGGCGCAGAGACAGCACTTCCGGCAACACTTCGCTGGGGTGGCTCTGAGGATGCTGACGGAATCAGTGTACCGCTTCATTTTGACAGTGATCCGGTATTCTGTGAGGCATATTTTGATGAGGATACGGTGGACATGAACCTGATGCTCGAGTTGAACGGTTTCTGGTTCTACAAGGCACCCGGTGTGAAGTGTGTCGACATGATGAGTGCATTCTTCAAGAATCGTCTTGATGGCGCAAAGGATATGGATCTGAAGATTTTTGCACCACCGGCAAGCGGTGAGAATGATCCTTCACAGGGAGAGGACTGGCAGACCAATTATTATACAGAGCTTAAGGCACTGCCTGTGATCCGGATCCGTTATGCTCCAATCGTAAAATAAGAGCGTTAAGAAAGTGAGAAGTTCTTATATTCCGGGGTGGCAGATGTGACGCATCGGAATGAGGAAAGATTGCATTTTAAAGTTTAGTAAAGGAGAGTGGTTTTGATGGATTATAATGTCTATAATTACTTTATCGGTAACTATGCACAGAAACCGGCAACTAAGTATGATACCCATAAGTCTTCAGAGCTGCGCTCCGTCATGAAAAATATCACCAAGATGACCCAGTCATCGCCGATCTATCTGGTGCGCCTGTCTCAGGCGAAGCAGGAGTATGCGCTCAATATTAAGGAGGCGGCAATCTCCCTGAGCAACACACTGTCAATGCTTTCCGAGGATTCCATGGACAGTGTCTTTGCACAGAAGAAGGCGGTATCCTCAGATGAGGCGCAGGTCGGAACGAGGATTATCAACGAAGACTACAGCCAGCTTCCGAAAGAGCCGATGATCCGGGTCAATCATCTTGCAACCACGCAGGTCAATGTCGGCAACGAATACTATATGACCGGAAAGGGACTTTCGGCAGGAACGTATCGTTTCCGCGTGGCGGTTGGTGATGACAGTTATGATTTTCAGTACAATATCCGTAAGGATGCCAATCACCGTGAGATCATGGAAGGTCTTTGTGATTTTATCAATAAGGCGAAGATCGGACTGACGGCAACGCCGGTATCGCGAAGTGCCGATAAGATCATGATGCGGATCGAGTCCAATATGACGGGCTCGCCGGACGGTGGCAATCTGTTTTCGTTTGCGGACCGTACCGGAGAGGGAGGAGACGGAAGAGGAATTGTTTCTTATTATAATATGAACAATGTCGTTTCCAGACCATCCAGTGCCTCCTTTGAGTGGAACGGAGAGACGAAGGAAACCTTAGGCAATACCTTCGTGCTGGGAAGATCGTTAGAGGTGTCCATGTATGCACCGGGTGATCAGGCAGCACAGATTTCCTATCTTCCGGACAGCGACAAGATCCTTGACGGTGTCTCCGGCATTATCCGATTTTACAATAAGCTGGTGGACAGCACCAACAACTACAGCGGTCAGACAGGACAGAGTCCGAGACTGATCCGCGAGTATCAGAATCTGTTAAAGCCATATCTGTCTGAGCTGGAATCCTGCGGCATCACCTTGGATGAGCAGGGCAGGATGAAGATGGACGAGTCACTTGCCTCGCAGGCAGCGCAGGATGGCGACATGGAGAAGCTGATCGGAAGAGATTCCGCGTTAAACCGCAGACTTCGCAAGAAGAACGAAGAGATCAAGCTCAATCCAATGGATTATATTCAGAAAAAGATCGTATCTTATCCGGATTACGGGAAACCGCCGAAGGGATACTCCTACATCACCTCACTTTACAGTGGGATGCTGTTTAATTATTATTGCTGATGGGGTTCGATTATTTGGCAACACCATCCAGGTCGTCCTCCGATGCATTTGCCGTGACCTTTACGATCACCTTATGAGGAAGACAGACCAGACTTTCTCCGTTGTGGCGGATCGAAGTCTGATGTACACAGAGTTTATCCGGGCAGTCAGCCTCTGTAATGGAGGCGTGCCCGTTTTTTATTTCCAGATGATTGGTGCCGCCGTCTGCCCCCGGGATATCAAGAGTTGTATCGACGGACAGAGGGAGTGTGCGGTATGTCCTGCCATCGACGGTGATCGTGACGGTATCGCCGGTGGTGCGGTGAAGCAGCCGGTATCCGCCGGTCACACAAAGCCCTGCGATCGCAAGAATCAGGAGCAGGATAATATCATTTTTATGAGCTGTCAGTTTGTTCATAAGAAAGACCTCGCTTTGCCGATTTGTTCCGTTTGTTTTATGAAGTATACCATAAAAATGCCACTGGGAAAATCAAATGAGTCATAAATTGGGAAAAATAGAAAGAAATGACAGAAGGAACCCGAAAAAGTTCAGAAACGTTGCAGATAATGGGATTTACCTCTTGACGAAAGAACTCTACTTTGTTATAATTATCGGGCGATGTAACAGGTCTTTTTTTTATGTCTTTTTTTAAACAAACTAATATGGAGGTGAATAGTGTCGTGAGAGTAAAAATTACTTTAGCATGTACAGAATGCAAGCAGCGTAACTACGATACGACGAAGGAGAAGAGAAACCATCCTGACAGAATGGAAACCAAGAAGTATTGCAGATTCTGTAGAAGACACACATTACACAAGGAGACAAAATAGTCTCGTAGAATGAAAGGAATGTGAGATATGGGAGATTCTGAGATCAAAGAGGAAATCAAAGAGCAGAACGAACCACAGAAGAAAGCAGAAAAAGCTGCAAAGAAAAAAGGCGCTTTTCAGAACATGAAAGCCGAATTCAAACGTATCGTTTGGCCGGACAAGAACACAGTTGTGAAGGAGTCCACCGCAGTTGTTGTCGTTACAGTTATTCTGGCAGTCATCATTGCATTGTTAGACTTTGTGATTAAGACTGGCCTGGATAAGATTCTTCAGATAGGATAAGGGTGATTGACGTATGGCAGATCGTATGGCAGATAAAGAGCCACATTGGTATGTGGCACATACCTATTCCGGATATGAGAAAAAGGTAAAGATGGATATCGAGAAAACGATTGAAAATCGTAACCTGCAGGATCAGATTCTTGAGGTTTCAATCCCGATGTTGAATGTGACTGAGGGGGAGGATGAGGATTCAAAGGTTGTTCCGAAAAAGATGTTCCCGGCCTATGTGCTGATTAATATGTATCTGAATGATGATACATGGTATGTCGTTCGGAATACCCGTGGAGTGACAGGCTTTGTCGGTCCGGGATCCAAACCGGTTCCACTTACAGATGCAGAGATGGCAAGCATGGGACTGAAGGCAAATGCTCCGGCATGCGAGTTCAGTATTGGTGATTCCGTGGTTGTAAAGTCTGGTGTCTGGGAAGATACAACAGGAATTGTTCGCCAGATCAATCACGAAGACCGTATGGTCACGATCAACATCGATATGTTTGGACGTGAGACGCCGGTTGAGATTAGTTTCAACGATGTGGAAATCGTCTGAGAAAGCCGCTTGAGATACAAGCGCCGCACTAAAGTGTGAATTTTGACGTGAATGTACGTCAGGAAATATATAGGAGGTTAAGAAAATGGCTAAGAAAGTCGAAGGATATATTAAATTGCAGATTCCTGCCGGAAAGGCAACTCCAGCACCGCCTGTTGGACCAGCCCTTGGACAGCATGGAGTTAATATCGTACAGTTTACAAAGGAGTTTAATGCGAAGACAGCAAATCAGGGTGATCTGATCATCCCTGTTGTTATCACTGTATATCAGGATAAGAGCTTCAGCTTTATCACAAAGACTCCTCCGGCAGCTGTACTGATCAAGAAAGCTTGCAAGATTCAGTCCGGTTCTGGTGTACCTAACAAGACAAAGGTTGCTACCATTACCAAGGCTCAGGTACAGGAAATTGCAGAGACCAAGATGCCTGACTTGAACGCAGCTTCTTTAGAGTCAGCAATGAGCATGATCGCAGGTACATGCCGCAGCATGGGCGTTGTTGTAGAGGACTAATATTAATAAATAACTCGATGTAATCATTATATATTGAAAAGACTTGTTATTAGATTGAACGTCGTGGGAGGCTGGCAGATGACTGCCATTGAATACACGCCGTTACTACCACTAGGAGGTTAATTATATTATGAAAAAGGGAAAAAAATATGTAGAAGCTGCTAAGCTTGTAGATAAGGCGACACAGTACGAAGTACAGGATGCTGTAAGTCTTATTAAGAAGACAGCAGTTGCAAAGTTTGATGAGACAATCGAAGCGCATATCCGTCTTGGCGTTGATGGACGTCATGCAGATCAGCAGGTTCGTGGCGCAGTTGTACTGCCTCACGGAACAGGTAAGACTGTTCGCGTACTCGTATTTGCAAAGGGTGCAAAGCTTGATGAGGCACAGGCTGCAGGTGCTGATTTCGTTGGTGGCGAGGAGCTTATTCCTAAGATCCAGAACGAAGGATGGTTCGATTTTGATGTTGTAGTAGCTACACCGGACATGATGGGTGTTGTAGGTCGTCTGGGACGTGTCCTTGGACCTCGTGGTTTAATGCCAAACCCTAAGGCTGGTACTGTAACAATGGATGTAACTAAGGCAATCGAGGATATCAAGGCTGGTAAGGTTGAGTATCGTCTCGATAAGGCTAACATCATCCACGTTGCTGTAGGTAAGGCTTCCTTCACAGAGGAGCAGCTTGCAGATAACGTAAATGCAATTCTGGATGCGATCCGTAAGGCTAAGCCTGCATCTGCAAAGGGACAGTATTTCAGAAGTGTTACACTGGCAAGCACAATGGGACCTGGTGTAAAGCTGAGTACAGCTAAGTATGCATAATCGTTCATACGATATAGTATGATCCCTAATAAATAAAAGTGACTATCGGTTAACGGGTAAGTGGTTTTCAGATAGTCACTTTTTTTGCATTTTTAACATGATTTTAACATATATTTATGGTATCATTTAAGATAGCAGTTAAAATACATAAAGGAGTTTTACCTATGACACAACGGGAATTTCGTAAAAAATCATTTATCATTCTTGGACTGACAGTTCTTCTTCTGATCTGTATGGTCTGGGATACCACAGCATTCCGCCATTCATCCGGTGAGAGCAGCAGCGCGGCAACCAAGACCACCAAGACGGCAAGCAGTGTGTCAACCGGCTCTGCACTGGTTACGGATGTACAGGCTGTCTGGATCTCTTTTGGCGATTACAAGGCGGCTGGCTTGTACAACAAGTCACAGTCCGCATTTCAGGCCAATGCGAACAAGTATTTCAAAAAGCTCAAGAAGGACGGTATCAACACTATCTATTTCCATGTGGCTCCATGTAACGATGCCATTTATCCAAGCAAATATTTAAAGTGGAGTTCCTATATGTTTGAGTCTGCACCGGACTATGATCCGCTGGAGATTCTGATACAGACGGCACATAAGAACAAAATGACATTTCATGCATGGCTCAATCCTTACCGCAAGAAGATGGGCGTAAGCTTCGATCCGGGTAAGGCATCCTCTCTGAAGCGGATCCGGCGCATTGTGGCGGAGATCGTTCAGAACTACAATGTGGACGGCATTCATTTTGATGATTATTTCTATCCGGCGAAGGCAAAGGGGGCACAGTTTTCCAAGGTGTCTGTTGCCAAGCGTAAGCGTGTGATCAACAAGATGGTTCAAACCATTTACAGCACGGTCAAAAAGCAGGATGAGAAGCTATTGTTTGGTATCAGTCCTGCCGGCAATATTGAGTATGCGGAAAGCCTTGGCTGCGATCTGGCAACCTGGCTGAGCGAGGACGGCTATATTGATTATATCGTGCCTCAGATCTATTGGAGTGACCAGTACAGAATGGGCCGCAAGGTGACCTCTCTGTATACTAACCGGTTAAACAAATGGGTGAATCTGAACAATAATAACACGCCGATGTATATCGGGCTGGCAACCTACCGTGCCGGAGCCTACAGCTCCTCCGATCTGGGCTGGCGCCGCAAGAACAACAATCTGGTCAGTCAGATCAAGAAAGAAAAAGCAGCAGGATGTGATGGTTTTGTACTGTTTAGCTCCAGTTACATGTACCACAGCCGTGCCGCCAAGGAAATGAAAAATTATAGAAATTATATCCGTTAACTTTCGCAAATGGATATCTTATCCTGCACCGATAATGTTTCAAACCATAGGAAGCGTTATTGGTGCAGTTTTGTTTCCAGACTTTTGATGATGCTTGTGATCTGATATTCCAGTGCGTACATCATTGTGTCATATTCCGGATAATCTTCTTTGACATGCTCCATCAGAGGATAGATGAAATCCTTTGTTTCTGTAATATAAGCCTGCAGACGCTTTTCGGAAAAAACACCTGCCATTGATGAAACATTGTGACAGCGGTCGAAGACCTTGGCAATGCAGGCTTCCCTGCTGCCGCGAATATCCTTCATATAGCGCTGCATCGTCTCAAGCTTTGCTTCCCCGTCCAGATGCTTCTTGGTGATACAGTCTACACCGCGGCGCACGGTCTCATTGACCGGAAGCTCGTCCGGGCAGACAGGGCAGTCCTCGCAGACATCGTGTAACAGCATGACTGCCATCAGGTTGTCATCCGTCATGCCGAGTGAGATGCCATGCAGAGCGAGTGTCATGGGGTGGATCACATAGGGAAGCCCCTCGGTTCTTTTCTGATCCCGGTGCATCCGCAGGGCGATGTCAAGAGCGATACGGCTCTGCTCGAGCTGATGAGCCTCGATGTAATCCCGCAGAAAACGTTCCATATATTCTGCATTTTCGTTGTACTGTAATTTCAAATCATTTCCTCCTCTTGTTCAAATACACCAGCATGATCATGATCATTATGGTGGTCAACATTTCTGCGGCCATAAAGGAACTCCATATACCACGCATTCCCAAGATCCGGCTTAAGGTGAACGCACACAGGATGATCGCTATAACACCTCTGGAAAAGGAGGTGGCGAGTGCCTGCAATGCGCAGTCAGATGCGCTGAGATAACCGGTGGCTACTATATTGAAACCCGCAAAGATAAATCCTGGGAAATACAGTCTTATTCCGTTAAATGCCAGTCCGTGCAGCTCCTTGGAACCCTCGCTGTTAAACATGGCGATCAGAAGATCGGTCTGTGCTCTGGTGATAAAAAGGATCACAACGGAAAGGGCAAGAGCAGTAGCAATTCCGTAGTGCAGAAGCCGTCTGGCAGCGAGGGTGTCGCCTTTACCGTAATAACGGCTGATCAGCGGCTGGGAGCCCTGCGCTACACCGTTAAACATAGCGGTTGCCACAAGAGCGAGATTGGCGATCACACCATAGGCGGCAACGCCGACATTACCGGCAATCCCAAGGATCAAAAAATTAAAGGTTGTGGTTGTTACACCGGATGAAAATTCACCGATAAATGCGGAGGTTCCAAGCTGGCATGCCTGAAACAGCCGTTTTGGTGACGGTGGCTGCCACAGAAAACGAATCTGATTGTCTTTCTTAAAAAAGTGGATCCCGCAGATGCAGGTACTGACAATTGGTGAGAGGGCGGTTGCAAGTGCTGCACCTGCCATTCCCATGCCCATAGGAAACATAAAGATATAGTCAAAAATAATATTGAAAAAACTTCCGGCGAGTGTTGCTGCCATTGCGAGAGATGGCGCACCGTCATTTCGAACGAATGCATTGATAATGAAATTGATCATAAAAAATGGTGCGAACATCAGAAAGATACGTGCATACGGAACACCGAGTGATGCGATGTCTGCATCGCCGCCCATGATCCGCAGGATGCCGTCCGGTGAGAATGCACCGATTAATATAAATGGAATGCTGATGATCAGACAACAAAATACAGCATTGGAGAAAAACCGATCGCAGCCGGAATCTCTCTGCGCTTTCAGGATAGTAAAACGTGTTGCGGAGCCAACGCCGATCATCGAGCCGATCGCATAGATCAGATTGTATAACGGCAGACAGAGATTTAACACGGTAATTCCATTTGAACCGGCTGCCTTGGAGATATAAAAGGTGTCCGCCAGAATGTAAATGGAAATGCCGAGCATGCCAAGAATATTTTGCGAGACAAACTTCGTATATTCTCTGCCAAGGTTCTGCGACATTCTGTTGATTCATAATGCAGCCGATGATCCGGATGCATTATTTTCCCCTTCGATTTGATATTTAAATTGTAACGATGTCACAGGGATAAGTCAACGGTTTTTCCATTTTCCTCCGGATTTAAGGACGTCCTTTCGCCGGAAGAATTGTAGGTAGCAATCTTGCCGGAGGAACGGTATATTTTGGCGACGATGGACCGGAGTGAACGGGAAAATGTACCGTCAGAAGACAGATATTTGCCGATCTTGGAAGGACTTGCCTCGGAGAACTTTTCCTCATCCAGAGACAGGCTTCCATCGCCCTTGAGTTCAATGCCGAGCGAAGACAGATCTTCCTTACTGTTCCGGAGTATTTTTGTCATTTTCTTTTTGAGAGCCGAGGTGCTGCTGTCACTGATGCCCTCGGAGAAATTGATCAGGTTGTTGTAGGTTTTGACGAATGCCTGCGCAGTCTGCAGGATCTCCGTTTCGTGGTCGGAATCATAGTTCAGTGCGCGAAGCTTCTCGGTCATGCGCTGAACGGCTTTTGCATCGGCCGACACAATGACGCTCTGGGGCTGCGAGCCGCGAAAATCCTCCTGAAGTGCATTCACATTTCCACGGTAGGCACTGCGCATATAATAATTCAGACTGTGTTTTACGGTGTAAGAGACAACGTCCATTCCTGATTCCTCCTCTAACGATCAAAATGTACTATATGATATATCGGTTCGTTCCGGCAAATTATTTAATCCGTCTGGCTTCCTGAATTTTTGGCAAAGCACAAGCTCTTTCATTGACTTCGTTTTCTCGGTATGATATGCTGATACGGATATCATTTAAGAAAAGAGGAAATAGCAATGAAAGATAAAGCAGTGATCGCAGTGCTGGCAGCAGTCCTTATCGTAGCGGCAGCTGTTGGTGGCATTTTTATTAAGAACCAGATGAAGTCTTCGGATTCGACCGGAAAGCAGACAACAAGCATGAACACTGTCGACAAGACGCCACTGCAGCGGCAGTCAGATGGGGTTTTGGATAAGCTTTCTTATTGTAAGCGTGTTCTTGATAAGAAGAAACAGGGCAAGAAAAAGAAAGAGGAGCTTGATAACCTCTGGAACAGCGTCAATGAGATCCATGCGAAGTCATATGCAGCCACAATGACACAGGAGGAGGTTGACGAGGAGATGACAGCCCTTAACTCCTACAGCCAGACGGTGGACGAACTGTATCAGCAGAATCAGAAAGCCATTGAGAAGCTGAAAAAACAGGACGAAAAGGAAGAAAGTCAGAAGAACGCTAAGAAATAATACGTTGTTTTCATAAAGGAATCAGTACAAAATCAAACAGAAAGATGTTTATTGATATTTATTATCAATAACTGTCTTTCTGTTTTTTTTGTTCAATGGTATAATGACAATTAGTTAGTTTATTCTAACTAAAATGAAAAGATAGAATGTGAAAAGATAGAATGGAGAGTACCATGTTTCTTGAAATTAATGATCTGAAGAAAAGCTTTGGACAGGGAGACAGCCGTGTGCAGGTGCTGCGCGGCCTTGATCTGAGCGTGGACAAGGGAGAAATCTGCGTTCTGCTGGGACCGTCCGGCTCCGGCAAATCGACTCTGTTAAATATCATTGGAGGAATTGATGCACCGGATTCCGGCTATGTATCCATTAACGGGGAGAAGATGGTGGATATGACGGAGAAGCGTCTGACCAGATACCGCAGAGAGCATCTGGGCTATGTCTTTCAGATGTACAATCTGATTCCGAATCTGAATATTAAGGAGAATATTGAGGTTGGCGCATATCTTTCCGACCACCCGTTAGATATTGATGATCTGTTACATACACTTGGCCTGTATGAGCATCGTCATAAGCTTCCGAACCAACTTTCCGGTGGACAGCAGCAGAGAACGTCGATCGGACGTGCGCTTGTCAAGAATCCGGATATTCTGCTGTGCGATGAGCCGACGGGTGCACTCGACTATACGACATCCAAGGAGATCTTAAAGCTGATCGGCGATGTCAACAGTAAATACGGCAATACCGTTATTATGGTAACACATAACGATGCCATCAAGGAGATGGCTGACACGGTGGTTAAACTGCGCGATGGCAGGATCCGCAAGGCTTACCGCAATGAAAATAAGATATCTGCAGAGGAGTTAGAATGGTAATGAGAAATCCATTAAATAAGCGAATATTCCGCGAATTTCGTTCTGAATTTGGAAAATATGCGGTGATCTTTCTGTTTATGGTGCTGACCATTGGTCTGGAGTCCGGCGATATGGTCGCAAGTGACAGCATGATCGCAACCTGTAACGAACGTTATCAAAAATATCATGTGGAGAACGGACATTTTCACCTGAAGCAGGCAATGAAGGACAAGGCGATCGAGAAGATTGAAAAGGACGATGTCACGATCTATCCGGATTTTTATGTGGAGCGCACCTATCAGGGAAAGGACAAGAAAGAAAAAAAGCTTCGTATTTATGAGAGCAGAGAAGAAATCAACAAGCTCTGTATCATGGATGGTGCACTTCCGAAGAAGGATAATGAGATCGTGATCGACCGAATGTTTGCAGACAACAATACGACAAAGACGGGCGATAAACTTACGATTGACGGAAAGACATATACGGTATCCGGTCTTGTTTCCTTCTCGGACTATACGACTATGTTCGAAAATAATACGGATATGATGTTTGATTCAGTCAATTTCGGTGTGGCGATGGGAACAAAAGAGGAATTTAAGTCCCTCTCTGAAAAGAGTCTGACGTATAACTATGCATGGACTTACAATGCAGGTGATCCGGCAGATGACATCGAGGAGAAGAAATGGTCGGATGATCTGATGGATACCGTTGTGGATGCTGCCGGAGAAGGAGGCGGAGCGACGATGCTTGGTTCCATGCTTGGCGTGCTGAATATGGACAATGGTATTGATGATTATGTTCCGCGTTACGCCAACCAGGCGATGAATTTTGCCGGGGATGATCTGGGAAGCGACAGAGGCTCCATGCTTGCCTTTCTTTACATCTTGATCGCTGTTCTGGCATTCATCTTTGGCGTGACGATCAGTCATACGATCACAAAGGAGTCAACCGTGATCGGAACGCTTCGGGCATCCGGTTATACAAAGGGAGAATTATTCAGACATTATCTGGCAATGCCGGTGATTGTGACATTGATCGCGGCAGTGATCGGTAATATACTGGGTTACTCTTATATGAAGCAGGTCATTGCAGATCTGTACTATTCAAGCTATAGCCTTCCGAAATATGAGACGCTCTGGAATCAGCAGGCATTTGTGCTGACAACGGTTGTGCCGATCCTGTTAATGTTTCTAGTGACAGGAATTACGCTGATGCGCAAGCTCAAATATTCGCCATTACAGTTTATTCGCCGTGACCTGACAAAGAGCAAGCGCCGGAAGGCAGTAAAGCTGCCGCATTTTAGTTTCTTCAACCGATTCCGTTTACGCATTATCTTACAGAATATTTCCGGTTATCTGACGCTGGTATTCGGAATTTTTGTGGCAACAACAATTCTGTTATTTGGAATGATGTTTCTGCCTCTTCTTGATCATGTATCGAAGATATCCAGAGATCATATGATGGCGAAATATCAGTATATGTTAAAGGGAGATGCGGAGACATCCAATAAGGATGCCGAGAAGTTTGCGGCATATACGATGAATACATATATGGACGGCTATAACCAGGAAGCGGCAACCGTGTATGGTATTTTTGACGACAGCCGTTATGTGAAAACGAAGCTGCCGAAGAAGGGTGCTGTGATCACAAGCGGTATGGCGGAGAAATATAAGCTTAAGAACGGTGATGCATTCCTGTTAAAGGAGCAGTATGAGGATAAGCTGATTCGCTTTCAGGTTCGGGGAATCCTCGACAGCCCGACGACGATCGGTGTCTACCTGAGTCATTCCTACTACGAGGATCTTTTCAATGTGGATAAGGATTATTATTGTGCATACTTTTCGGATTCCAGGATCACGGATATCAGCACTAATAAGATTTTCAGCACGATCACCTCGCGTGATGTCACGAAGATGGCAGATCAGCTCAAGGTATCCATGGGGAATATGTTCCAGATCGTGGAGGGCTTTGCTGTTGTAATGTTTATTCTGGTTGTGTATCTTCTGACCAAGATCATTCTGGAGAGAAACTCCACCTCCATTTCCATGGTAAAAATTCTTGGATACGAGGATGGCGAGATCGGAAGACTTTATCTGGTGGCAACTTCGTGGGTGGTTATCTTTTCCGTGCTGCTCAGCTTTGTACTTGTTACGGAATTGATCCGGCTGATCTTCGTTGCCTTCATGAAGGGCTACAGCGGCTGGATTCCGTTTGGTATCGCGACGAATACCTATGTGGAGTGTTTTATTCTGACGGTTATATCTTATCTGGTGGTTGCAGCAATGCAGATGCGTAAGATAAAGAAAGTGCCGATGGATGAAGCACTCAAAAATGTGGAATAAAACAGCATTTCCAATGGAAAATGTGAATAAAAAGGCAGACTGTTTGCGAATGGTCTGCCTTTGCTGCTTTGATGAAAGCTTCTTCTCATTTCAGGGGCACTGTGATAAGATAAATAAAACAAGGCTTTTCGGAGAAAATGAGAGGATTCTTCAAGCAGCGAAGAAAGGAACGGTGACAGATATGGAGTTACAGATTCAGGTGGCACAGGCTGCCAAGAAGATTATGGAGATTCAGAACAATGTCTCCAAGGTGATCGTTGGAAAGGAAGCAGTATTTCGGAAGCTGATGGCGGCATTTCTGGCAGGCGGTAATGTTCTTCTGGAGGATATGCCGGGAACCGGCAAAACAAAGCTTGCCAGAGCACTGGCGGCATCGATCGACGCAGAGTTTGGACGGATTCAGTTTACGCCGGATCTTCTGCCGTCGGATGTGACCGGACTTAATATTTACCGGCAGGATCAGGGTGTGTTTGAATTTACGGCGGGACCGGTATTTTGTAATATTCTCCTGGCGGATGAGATTAACCGTGCCACGCCGAGAACGCAGTCCGGTCTTTTGGAGTGCATGGAGGAGCGTCAGGTGACCGTGGACGGTGTCAGCCGGAGGATGAAGGCTCCGTTTTTCCTGATCGCCACACAGAACCCGGTGGAGACGGCGGGAACCTATCCGCTGCCGGAGGCGCAGATCGACCGGTTTGCCATGCAGCTTTCCATGGGGTATCCGACCATGGAGGAGGAACTGGCGATCATCGACCGCTACAAGAGTGACGATCCGCTGGCGCAGCTTGAACCGGTCTGTACCTGTGAGGATATTCTTCAGCTGCAGGAGTTATGCCGCCGGATTTATGTGAGCGACAGCGTCAAGAAATATCTGGTGCAGATCATTCAGGCAACGAGAGAACATGATGGTCTGGCGATGGGAGTCAATCCGAGAGGAACACTGTCCTACCTGCATTGTGTGCAGGCGTATGCAATGATACAGGGACGGGAGTATGTTACGCCGGATGATGTGAAGGAGTTATGTGTCCCTGTTTTGGGACACCGTATAATATCTTACCGTGCCGGTCAGAGCGGATCAACGAAAGAGATTCTGCAGGGAATCCTTGAGCGGATTCCGGCACCAACGGAAGAGTGGACGAGGTGATTGTGTGGGGCTGATCATTGCTGTTATAGTAGCATTTGCTGTGCTTTATGCACAGCAGAAATATTTTAAAACTCATTGGAACAGAGGGCTCGAAGTACAGCTTCGTTTTCAGAAAAAGGGCGTCAGTGCCGGTGAGAAATGTTATCTGGAGGAGACGGTGGTCAATGAAAAGAGAATGCCTCTGTCGTCGCTGCAGGTGAAGTTTACCGCATCGAATACCTTTCTGTTTGAGCAGGAGGGCAATGCGGCTGTGACGGATCAGTATTACCGGACAGATCTTTTCGCGGTTGGAGGAAGGCGAAGGATCACAAGAGCGCTGGAGTTTGTTCCGTCCCGGCGTGGCTATTATGAGATTGACCGGATCGATATTCTGGCACGTGATTTCTTTTATACGGCAACCTGTTCCGAGCGGCGGGACAATGTGGCGAGTCTTTATGTTTACCCGTATAAGAGGGATGTGAGCCGGTTTGATGTGCTTTACCGGAGGATGCAGGGAGAGCTTCTTGCGAGAAAGCAGCTGGAGGAGGATCCGTATGCGTTTCGCGGCATGCGGGAGTACCGTCCAACGGACAGTATGCGGCGGATCAACTGGAAGAGTACCGCCAAAGCGGGGAAGCTCTTAGTTAATATGTATGAATCCAGCTTTTCACAGGAGATTCAGATCCTGCTAAATGGTGACTGTCGTGACGAGAGGCATAAGAGAGAGCTGCAGGAGATGGCGATCTCGCTTGCTTCCTCTCTGGCGGCAGAGCTTTTGCAAAAGGGAGTGCCGGTCTCGTTATCCGGCAATATGACGGATATTCTTTCGAAGGAGCCGGTAAGCTGCGAGGCGGGTGTTCATAAAAGTCATCTTGAGAAAATGGACCGGCGTCTGGCATTGGCGGATACGGAGCAGCTGTCCGGCAGCTTTGCAGAGTTGATCAAAAAGAGTGGGAACGACGGGGAGACCGACAAATGTTATCTGGTGATCACAGCAGAGGATACAGAGGACATTCGGGCGGCGGTCGAGGCAAAGCGCACGGATGGGGAAGCTGTTTATGGGATCATTATCTGCCGGGAGGGTGAGAGTGGTCCGGCAAGAGAAGGATTTCTTTGGTGGGAGGTGTGAGTGTGGCAAGGAGAGTAAGGATCAAAAGCAGACCGCGCATCTGCCTGGAGATTTCGCTGGATCTGTTGCACGGCGCAGCGTGGCTTGGAATTTATTTATTTCTGAAATTATTTCTGACGTCCGGACGTGCGGCGACCTGTGCGGCGATCGGAGTTGGTGTATTATTTGTGATCGGATGCCTTGTCCGAAATATGGGACAGATCCGGTCGTGGGATTATAATGCCCTGTGGGTGGCAGTCGCAGAGGGTTTTATCTTTATGCTTTACGGCAAGCTGCAGGGCTATCCGATGCTTTCGGTGTATGGTATGTTTCTTGGCGGGATCAGTATCTTGGGGCATTTCTGGTGCCTGTCGTTTCAGGGCATGCAGGAATATCTGGAGCAGAGCAGTGATCTGAAATATGTACCGGGAGAGAAAATCTTCTGGACAAATACACGGATGGTAACGGGATGGCTTCTGGTGATGGCAGTGCTGTTTCTGGGAATCGCGTTTGTTCAGGCGGATATGTCCTTTGCGGTGATCGGCAATGCATTTCGCCGGCTGATCCTTTGGATCGCCGGACTGGCACGGATGCTTGCACATATGCTGGAAGGAAATGCGCAGACGGATACGATGCCGGAGATGACGATGCCACCGTCTCCGACCGGACTGCCGGAGGCTGTGGATGATGATCATGCGCAGGGACTTGGCGTGATCGTCGCACTCATGGCGATCGGAGCTGTGATCATCTATGTGTTTGTAAGGATGATTCTGACCTCACAGGGTCCGAAGGATCCACAGCGCGGGCAGCGTCCGGTATTTCACCGTCGTGGCAGCAAAGAGGATGTGGTGGAGAAGCTTGAAACGGAGGAGAAGAGATTTCTGTTTTTTCGAAATAACAGAGAACGGGTGCGTTATCTGTTCCGGAAACAGGTGATGAATCATTATTCCGGGAAGGTGCCTGTTTCCCATACGGCAGGACAGCTTTGCGATGCCATGAAAAAGGACAATTACGATCCGTGGTTTGATCGTCTGGAGGAAGCGTATGAGGTGGCGAGATACAGCCGTCGGCCGGTCAGCAGGCAGGATGTACGCATTCTGAAGAAATCAAAGAAAAACTTAAAAGTCATAAATCGGGCAGGAAAGGGCATAGTAAAAGTAACATATTTTTAGAGAAAGGCAGGAATTGTTATGAGTGCTATGCCGCCGGCCGCGTTTTGTGAGAAACATCCATTATGGTATCGTCTGATCGTTCTGTTTATTATCACGGCAGGAGTGTATCTGGCATTCCGTTATCTGCTTGTGATCTTTATTCCGTTTATCATTGCATATCTGATCATGCGGATGCTTTTCCCGGTGATCTGGTTTTTGCGTCACAGGTGGCGGTTTCCGGGCTGGCTTGCCTATGGAGGAACGCTGACGGTATTTTTCGGCACTGTTTTTGGAGCAGTGCTTGTTTTAATATGGCAGTTCTGGAAGCAGCTCAAGCTGTTTCTGCAGAATTTTCCGGTGTACCGGCAGGAGTTTTTACAGCTGTATGACAAGCAGACCGGCTATCTGTGCGGCTGCTTCGACCGGTGGATGAGCCTGCCGGCAGGAAGTGCGCAGGAATATCTGAGCCGGTGGACGAGCGGGGTGATCGCGGGCAGCAGTGCAAAGCTTTCGGAGCACGCCGGAAATCTTCTGACGTTCTGCTTCTCGGGAACGGCACGGTTTCTGACCGTGATACTGATCATTGTTGTGAGTATGATCGCGCTTTGCGGGGACATGCAGGTAGTTCACCGCATTTATCGCAAAAGCTCCTTTTACCCGGTAGTGCATCGTGTGGCAGTCACACTCAAGCAGTCAGGGCTTGCCTATCTGAAATCGCAGGGGATCATTCTGATGATCATATGGATCGTATGTAGTGTGTCACTCACGCTGATCCACAATCCCTATAGCATTTTGATCGGGTGTGGAATCGCCGTGTTTGATACCTTTCCGGTTCTCGGAAGTGGCATGATTCTTGTGCCGTGGGCAGTCTGCGCTGCATTTGGACAGAATTATTATGTGGCAGTGATCCTAATGATTGCCTTTATTTTATGTGTGGTCGTGCGTGATCTTCTGGAAGCACATATGATGGGAAATAATATGGGACTTTTGCCGTTTTTCATGACGGCGGCACTCTATGGCGGCGTGTGCCTGTTCGGTGTATGGGGAATCCTGTTAGGTCCGTTTGGTGTGATCCTGATTCGGTCGATCTATCAGCAGATCGTATAAGAATGCGGCAGGGATAAAACAGTGTTTGTCCCTGCCGCCGGTATGCTCATATAAAAACAGACAAAAAATAACGAGCCGCCGGAATAAGCAGCCCGTTAAAGGAGAAGGTATGAAAAAAATTTTAAGCACTGCCAAATGTTTAACCATTTGACATTTTCAATTATAGAAATCATTTATGAACATGCAATGATGAACTTGTAAAAAAAATGTAAACATTTGTCGTCATAAATATTAACTCAAAATTATGCCAAAGATTCTGGGGAATCCCGCTTCCATATAAGTTTGAGTTAATATTTATTTTTACATTTTGAAACGGTAGCCGACACCCCAGATTGTTTCGATGTACTGTGGCTTGGAGGAGGAGTCCTCGATCTTTTCACGGATCTTTTTGATGTGTACGGTGACGGTTGCGATGTCCCCGACAGATTCCATCTCCCAGATCTCGCGGAAGATTTCTTCCTTGGTGAAGACATGATTTGGATTTTCCGCAAGGAAGGTGAGCAGATCAAATTCCTTTGTGGTAAATGCCTTTTCTTTTCCGTTGACGTAGACGCGGCGGGCGGTCTTGTCGATCTTCAAACCACGGATCTCGATCACATCATTGGTCGGAATACCGCTTGCGGTCAGCCTCTGATAGCGTTCAATGTGCGCCTTGACTCTGGCAACCAGTTCGCCGGGACTGAATGGCTTGGTCATGTAGTCGTCGGCTCCAAGCCCGAGTCCGCGGATCTTATCGATGTCCTCACTCTTGGCGGACACCATGATGATCGGTGTGTTCTTTGTTTCACGGATCAGCTTACAGATGTCGAAGCCATTCATTCCGGGAAGCATCAGGTCGAGGATGATCAGATCAAAATCTTCATCTAATGCTCTTGCGGCACCGCCGCTTCCGTCAGATTCAAGCACAACCTCAAAGTCGCTGAGCTCCAGATAATCCTTCTCCAGTTCTGCAATTGCTGTTTCATCTTCAATAATTAAAATTCTAGCCATAATGAATACCTCCGAATCTATTTGTTTTCTGTTGCGTCGGTTTGCGGTGTCTCTTTCAAGGTGAAATAAATACTGGTTCCCTCACCGGGAGTGCTGTCCGCCCAGACTCTGCCACCGTGATCCTCAATGATGCGTGCGACGATCGCGAGTCCAAGTCCGCTACCCCGCTTGGAGGATCCACGGGAGGCATCTGCCCGGTAAAAGCGTTGGAATATGTGAGGAAGTGCCTCGGCGTCAATGCCGGGACCATCATCCTGTATTTCAATCTGTATAAAGTGTTCCGGAACAGGAACCTCTGAGTTTGTCTCCATCGGTGTACCATCCGGATTTAGCTGGCGGTAAAGCGGAGCGGACGGCTGCTTGACGGGAAACTCTGACAGACGGATCCGGATATTGCCCTCGGAGCGGTCCAGATATTTGACGGCGTTGTTAATAATATTGATCACTACACGTTTGAGCTGCTCCGGGTCTGCATGGATCTTCGTGTCCTTCGGACAGGTATTTTCATAATGCATGGTAATGTGTTTTGTTTCCATATCCAATGAGATTGCCTCGATGCAGTCAGTGAAATAACTGTCCAGTGGAAAGTCCAGAAAATGATATGGAAGTGAATTCTGCTCCACCTTGGAAAAAATGGAGAGCTGATCCACCAGATAGCTCATATCATTTGCCTTGGAAGAGATTGTACGCAGGTATTTCTCCTGCTTCTCCGGTGTGTTGGCAACGCCGTCCAGGATTCCCTCGCTGTAGCCCTTGATGGAGGTGAGCGGCGTCTGCAGATCATGTGCCATGTTGCTCATCATATCACGGGTGTCCTGCTCGTAACGGATGCGTTCCTCGATCATTTCCTTCAAACGGATCCGCATTTCCTCGAAATCCCGGCAAAGCTCCCCGATCTCATCGGTCGAGTTGACACGTACCGGAGTATCCAGATTGCCGGCACCGATCTGCATGGTGGCGATCTGCAGGATATTTAACGGACGGACGATGCCGTTGTAGAGCCAGACGACAAGAAGTGCTGCAGTACCAAGCAGGATCAGCGCACCGGAGATCATAAGCTGCCGGATCAGCTCACGCCAGCGTGGGAGGATTTCGGAATAGTCGGTCACAAGGAAAAGCTGTGCATATTCATGGCTGGACAGATAAAAGTCCTTCTGTTTGACCAGATAACCGTTATCAATGGAAATGGTGTCCGTATACCCTTCCTCAAAGTTGCGAAAGCCGGGGAGAGGATTGAGCTGGTGATATGCCTTTGTGTTACCGACATAAAACTCCTGTCCGCCCTTGTGAACCACGATGAAGGAAAAACGACCGGACAGATCGGAATTGATCTTGTCCAGATAATCCCGGCGGATCAAAAGATCCGGGTTGGTATCTGCCACATGAACAAGATCGCGGAAATCTGTCATGGTTGCGGTTGAGAGAATATGGATCGGATTGAGTAAAAGATTTTCGGAAGAGATATCGGACTGATAATCATCCTCTAGTGTAGATGCCTGGTTGGTTAGGATCATATTGTAGCTGACCGCGATCAGAGCCAGAGGAAATATGGTAACAAACAAAAAAGCAATGATCAGTCTTCCACGGATCTTCATAAAATCACTCCCTTCGATTTGACAAAAGCCGGCAGCGGATCAATATCCCATGCCGGCTGTAATTTCCTGGACTGTTTTGGTTGGTGTGTAGTTTTTTGTGTCAAAAAGCTTCTTGTGAAGCGTCGTTACGTTGGATGTCAATGTGGTTGGAAAGTCATAGTAAATGCCGTCAGATGCTCTGTGGCAATCTAACTTATACGGAAATCCCCTGCTTGTTTTGATGTCGTAAAATGGAAGATACATGCCAAGCTGCAGGATTTCCTGTGTCGTCAGACTGGTGTAGATCTGTGGCAGCATCTCATTCAAAACGCGGTAGAGCTTTAACGGACTGCTGTGCTTTGCCTTTGTCATCAGTGCCTTCATAACGCGACGCTGGCGTGCGGCACGGGTGAAATCACCGCCCTTTGTATAGCGGACACGGCAGTAGCCGGTCGCCTGTACGCCGGATACCGTCTGCTTTCCGGGCTTTTTGATCTTCTCATAGGATGTGCCGTTGATCTTTGCAACATCCCTGGCATAAGCATTGACCCACTTGCGCTCGTTCTTGTGAATGTTCAGAGTGATCCCGCCAAGTGCATCGATCACATTGGACAGAGCACTGAAATTGACCGTGATAAAATCCTGCACATCCAGATCAAAATTCTGGTTGATCGTGTTGACGGCAAGATCCGGTCCACCGTAGGAATAAGCGTGATTGATCTTCGTATACCCGTGACCGTCAATACGTGTGTAGGTGTCACGGAAGATCGAGGTCAGCTTGACATTGTGTGTCTTGTTATTGATGCTGACAAGAATGATCGAGTCGCTGCGTGTATTTTCCTGAAGGGCATTGGCACGGGAATCTACACCGAATACTACAATATTCGTGAAATCATTCATGTTGGGATCGGAAAGTCCCTCATTCAGGGAAACCTGCTCCAGCGGATGATTCTTGATCTCGTCAATCTTATTCACAAGAGACAGAATCAGAAATACTCCTGCCATAATAAACAGCAGGAGGATCAAAATGAAAATACGGATATGCTTTTTTCGTTGCTTTTTACGTCTGACGCGCTCGTTGTGTGCGGCGCGGCTTCGATAACTATCCATAATAATTCTGCATTCCTTTCTCAGCCGACAAACATCGTGACTGTTGGTTTAACATGCATTTTTGTTGACGTCCCGACCGAAAAACGTCAGGAACAAAATTTTGAAATCAAGCCAAAGAGTCCAGTTTTCTACATAATAAAGGTCGCATTCGATTCGTTTGGCAATGGAGGTGTCCCCGCGGTAGCCGTTGACCTGAGCCCATCCGGTCATGCCCGGACGAACCTGGTGCTTGATCATATAGCGTGGAATTACTTCTTGGAATTTCTTGACGAAGAACGGACGCTCCGGACGCGGACCGACCAGACTCATATCACCACGCAGGACATTGACAAGCTGTGGAAGCTCATCAATATTGGTCTTACGCATAAACTTTCCGATCGGAGTCACACGGGGATCATTCTTGACCGTCCATGCCTTTTTCTCCTCGGAGGCATCCTGTACCTTCATGGAACGGAACTTGTACATCTGGAATGCCTTGTTGTGAAGACCGATTCGCTCCTGTTTGAAAATCAGCGGACCCGGTGAAGTGATCTTGATGATCAATGCAATGATCGCCATCGGGATCGCCAGTACGATCAGACCAAACAGTGATCCGAAAATATCAATAGAGCGTTTAACTGCATTATTTAAAGAAGAGCTGAGCGGAACATGACGCACGTGAATGATCGGCAGTCCATCCAGATCCTCTGTATATGGCTTAGTTGGAATTACATGGTTGTAATCCGGAATAAACTTGGTATGCACCCCCGCCTTCTCACAGATCGTCACGATGGATTCCAGCTTGGAAAACTCATCAATGCTGAGAGTGATCGCAATCTCATCGTAAGCGTTGGTGCTGAGCAGATCCTCGAGCATCGAAATGCTGCCGATCACCGGAATGCCCCGGTAGGAATCCTCTGTGCTCTTGTGATCATCGAGAATACCGTGAATAAAATAGCCCCATTCAGGATGAACGCGGAGACGGTCGATGTAGCCCTCTGCAGTACGGCTGTAGCCGACCAGAAGGATATGCTTCAGATTCTTGCCTGCTTTACGCATCTTGCGGAGGATCTTGTTGACTGTCATACGGAACAGGAAGTCAATACACAGATTCATGATCGCAAAGATACCCAGAAAAAGACGGGCGTAGTTCTGCTGTTTAATAAAGAAAAGGACGGCAACACAGTAAATGATACCAAGCAGATTTGCCTTGATCAGATTAAAAAGCTCGGTTCTGCGGCTGGCAGTTCTTTTCGGATTGTATAAATTGCAGAAATAATATATAATCAGATAACACGGAACCAGAAAAACAAGCATGTTGATGTAATCCTGACGCGGTCGTATATAACCGATCGGTGCAGGGATGATTCGCCATTTCACAAGCGGACTCCATGTATCCTCAAATCGCAGACTCCAGGACAATATATATGAAACAGCAATGATGATCGCATCCACGATCACATGCATCAGATTTAACAGCTTTTGGTTATCCTTTATCACGACATCACCTTCTTTGTAAAGATTTTGAACCACCTTATTATAATAGTTTCCGGTGCAAATCGCAATATTATTTACAAAAGGAACAAAATTTTTATTCTATTTTCACAAGTATGTCACAAATGATTGATAGACTTATGCAATAGATATGGAGGGAGAAAGAACACAGATTGGTTCTTTCAATAGAAGGAAAGGCAGGTTTGCATACTATGGAAGAAAAGAATCAGAATACGAATGAATATACGGGTGAATATGGCAATCCGGTAGAGCGTAATGATGCAGCCGGTCAGGAGCCGGAGAAGGAGCAGGAAAGCTCCGTTTACAGCTATTCATACAGAGACCACAAGCCGGAGGCAACAAGCTCCGGGGATTATCATGCAAGCGATAATACGGCAGATGCTTCTGAGAAGCAGGACAGCATGGAAAGCAATGTGGCAGACAGCGGGTATACGCATACGGACAATACACAGTCGCAGTCCGCAGATCCTTCGGATGGACAGCAGAGAGAGGGATGGACAGCGATGGGAGAGCAGCAGGAACGCAGCGACGGACCGTCAGAGACGGCTTATCAGGCGAATAGCAGCGCAGCGGACAGCACTCCGGAGAAAAAGAGCTTTTTCAATGGAAAGAAGCTGGCAGCCTGTGCAGTTTTTGCGGTTGTATTTGGTATTGTAGCAGCAGTTTGCTTTCAGGGCGTATGTTATTTTTCAAACAAGGTGCTTGGCGTCAATCTGACCGGAAGCGGACAGCAGATCGCCTACACCACCGATAATGTCAAGTATACGAATGCTACAGGAGCAGCCATTGGCGCCACTGACGTATCCGGTATTGCACAGCAGACGATGCCGTCAATCGTTTCCATTACAAGCACGACAGAGGGCGAGGGATCCTATGATCTGTTCGGTCAGTATTATCAGGGACAGGATGAGGTCAGTGCAGGAACCGGCTTTATCGTTGGCAAGAACGACAAGGAGCTTCTGATCGCAACAAACAATCATGTAGTGGATGGAGCCAAGGCGATTTCCGTACAGTTTATTGATGAGGAAGTTTACGATGCGACGACAAAGGGCAATGACTCATCCGCAGATCTTGCTGTGATCGCCGTGAAGCTTAAGGATATGAAGAAGTCAACACTAAATTCGATCCGGATCTCTGCGCTTGGAGATTCCTCCGAAAGCAAGGTTGGTGAGATGGTTGTTGCCATCGGTAATGCACTGGGCTATGGTCAGTCGGTAACAGTTGGTTATGTCAGTGCCAAGGATCGTGAGATTACAGAGCAGAGCGAGGACGGAAGCTCACAGAGCAGCAAGATGAAGGTAATTCAGACCGATGCAGCAATCAACCCCGGTAACAGTGGCGGACCTTTATTAAATATGAAGGGTGAGGTTATCGGTATCAATTCCTCCAAGATTGCCGCTTCCTCTGTTGAGGGTGTTGGTTATTCCATCCCGATCTCCGAGGCAACACCGATCATTGATGAGTTGATGAACCGTGAAGTGTTGACCGATGCCCAGAAGGGATACCTGGGGATCAGTGGTAAGACCGTGTCCGAGGAGGCAAGCAACTTCAATATGCCGGAGGGTGTTTATGTATCTGAGGTAGCCAAGGATGGTGCGGCAGGAAAGGCTGGCATCAAGCAGGGCGATATCATTACAGCGATCAACGATATTCAGGTGACAACGATCGAGAGTCTCAAGGAAAAGGCGAACAGCTACAAGAAGGGAACAAAGGTTACGATCACCTTAAAGAGAAGTGATAACGGAAGCTATGTCGAGAAGAAGGTCAAGGTGACACTGCAGGGATCAAGCTCCCTTAACAGTCTGCAGAGTGGTTCCTCCGATGATCAGAATTCCAATAATAATTCCGGCAATAACTCCGGTAATGGTTCCGGAAATAACGGCGGATCACAGGATGACTCCGGCAGTAATGACGGAGAGAGCGGCAATGGTTCGTCCGGCGGCTGGGGAAGTCTCTTCCCGGGCTTTGGAAACTAGGAAAAGAGGAAGTAACGATGAACGAAGAATCGCTCTGGGACAGAATAAGCAGGCGGTACTGGTTTCAGACAATCCTGTTTGTGGTATTATCCTTTATGGAATATATTACGCTTGAGACGTTCTTAGGCGGCGACATCTGCAGTATAGGTCTGGAATACAGTATCAAGAATATCATGCTCCTGATGGGAGTCAATCTCATCCTCGTGTCTGTGACACGCTGGATGAGACTGACCTTTCTCCTGTCAGGAGTATTTGTGCTGATATTGGGCACTGCCAATTATTTTGTAGATGCATTCCGTGGTTACGGGATTGTTTACATGGATATCTATGCGGTACGCACTGCGGCGAATGTGGCAGGAGAGTACAAATACCACGGTTCACCGCAGCTGTGGCTGGGACTTTCGCTGGGGCTTCTCTGTCTGGTGTTATGCGTTGTGGCGACACCGGCGCGTTCGCGAAAGTGCAGCCTTCGGAAAGGGATTGCCGGTGTCGTGGGAACGGCTGTCGGCGTGGTTTTTTTCGTGTGGATCAATCTGGGAACGGGTTTTTTTGATGATGTCAGCAATCTGACCTGGGATCACAGCATCGGTATGTCGGAATATGGATATCTGCTTTATGTAACGGCAAATGCAGGTCAGGCAAAGGTGCAGGTGCCGGACGGATATTCGCCGGAGAAGGCGGATGAGATCCTGTCCCGTTACAAAGACGCTTCCTCCACGAACAGCGTGCTTGCAACGCATGCGGGCTCTGCTAAATCACCAAACATTATTATGGTGATGAATGAATCCTTTTCGGATCTGAGTGTGCTCGGAAAGTTTCGGACGGATCAGGAATATCTTTCCCATTGGAACAGCCGGAGTAAGAACACGATCAAGGGTTATGCCGATTCCTCCGTTTATGGCGGTTACACGGCAAACTCCGAGTTTGAATTTCTGACCGGGTGTTCCAAGGCATTTCTGCCGGGCAACCCGTATCTGCAATATATTACCGATGAGCTGCCGAGCGTTGTCAGCAATATCAAGGCGCAGTCCGGCTATGACCGTACAGTCGCGGTTCACCCGTACAATCCGTCCGGCTATAACCGGAACAGGGTTTATACGCTGCTTCATATGGATGAGTTTTTAAGCATCGATGATTTCAAGGATCCGGTGCTGGTACGCAAATATATTTCCGATGAGTCTGATTATGAGAAGCTGGAATCGTTGTATGAGCAGAAGAAAGCAGGAAGCTCACTCTGTCTGTTCAATGTGACCATGCAGAATCATAGTGCATATGATGACAGGGATTATAAATTTGCAGATCCGGTTAAACTGACTGATATAAGCCTGCAGCCGGAGGCAGAGCAGTATCTTTCTCTGATAAAGATGTCTGACGATGCTCTGGAGAATATGCTGGAGTATTTTGAAAAGGTGGATGAACCGGTACTGATCGCATTTTTTGGGGATCATCAGCCGCATCTGCCGGATTATTTTTACAAAAATATCATGGGCGAGCTGCCGGATGAGTTGTCGCAGAAGGACGCCATGAAACGGTATCAGGTTCCGTTTATGATATGGGCGAACTATGGTATCAAGTCCTCGCTGATCGACAAGATCTCCATCAATTATCTTTCCACACTGATGATGGAAACGGCGGGGCTTAAGCTGACGGATTTTCAGAAGTTTCTGTTAGATATGTATCAGGACATACCATCCATCAGTGCAAATGGATTTTATGACAGACAGGGAAATCTTTACGGATGGGATGATCTGGATGAGGCGGACGAAAAGCTGCAGGAGTGGATCAGGGAATACCGCATTGTCCAGTACAATTACCTGTTCGATGAAAAGAATCGGAAGGACGGTCATTTTCAACTGAGCGGCACTTCTAAATAATGAAAGGATTAAGGAAAGTATGAAAAAACCATATATCAAAGTTTTTTCATACGGCAAATTTGTGCCTGCGGCCCAAAGTTTGCGGGCTGAGAAAGAAACGAGGTATTATATGGGAAAAAAGGGAAATGTAGCGATCATTACGGGGGCATCCTCAGGCATGGGAAGAGAGTTTGCAATTCAGATTGCGCAGTTTTATCCAAGCATTCAGGAATTCTGGATCATTGCAAGGAGAAAGGAGCGTCTCGAGGAGCTGCAGGAAAAGCTTCTGGGACGCAGGGTTAAGATCCTTGCGTTGGATCTTGGAAGACAGGAAGACATCGATGCGTTGAAGCAGACGCTGGAAGAGGAGAAGCCACATGTGCGCATTCTTGTCAACGCCGCAGGCTTTGGAATGATCGGCAGGGTCGGAAAGATGCAGGAGAAGGACTGCACCGGTATGGTGGACATCAACTGCCGTGCTCTCACCGCCGTGACACATATTGTACTTCCTTACATTACGAAAAAGGGGCAGATCATTCAGATGGCATCCTCGGCAGCCTTTATGCCGCAGCCTGGCTTTGCAGTGTATGCGGCAAGCAAGTCTTATGTACTCAGCTTTTCCAGAGCACTTGGCTGCGAACTGAAGGGAAGGGATATTTCCGTGACAGCAGTCTGTCCGGGACCGGTCAAAACAGAATTTTTCGATATCGCAGAAACCTATGAGGCAGTCAGGTTATACAAGAAGCTCACCATGGCAAAGGCAGATAAGGTTGTGTACCAGGCACTGGTAGATGCAAAGCATGGAAGAAGCGTTTCCGTATACGGACCGCTTATGAAGGGATTCCGTGTACTTGCCAAATTCCTTCCTGCTGACTTCATGATGATGTTTGTTCATTAGTCAGGATTTCGGACAATTTGACTTGACAGCGGCAACAAAAAAGAGTAATATTTTGTATTATTTATAAGTGAAAAGCGAGGACGAGGAGGAGTACATACTTTTCGGATTTTAAGAGAGAGAACGGTTGGTGCAAGTTCTCATTCCGGTTGTATGGAAGTAGCCTCTGAGCAGTGGAACGAACAGGAGCACATCCCAAGTAGCATCCAACGGATTCCCACCGTTACAGGGGAACGGTATATCAGACACGGTATTCGGTGTCTGCGTGCCGGCAGAGTGCGGAAGCGATCTGAGAAAGAGCAGATTTTCCGAAATTAGGTGGTAACACGGAGTATATTCGTCCTAAGTCGTATATGGCTTAGGATTTTTTTACTTTACAGGAACGATAAGCTCCTGTACGGAAAGGGGTAACGAAATGATTAAAGGAACCGAGTTATTTGTAAAAGCATTGAAAGCAGAAGGCGTAGATACCCTGTTTGCGTATCCGGGTGGTCAGGCGGTCGATCTGTTTGATGCCCTGTATGATGAGCATGAGATCGAGATGATCCTTCCGCGTCATGAACAGGCATTGATCCACGCCGCAGACGGCTATGCCAGATCCACCGGCAAGGTGGGTGTGTGTCTGGTAACTAGTGGTCCGGGTGCGACAAATCTTGTCACCGGAATTGCAACCGCCAACTATGACAGCGTTCCGTTAGTCTGCTTTACCGGACAGGTGCCTTTAGGGCTGATGGGAAACGATGCCTTTCAGGAGGTTGATATTGTCGGAATTACCCGCAACATCTGCAAATATGCGGTTACGGTAAGAAAGAGAGAAGATCTTGGACGCATCATTAAGGAAGCCTTCTATATTGCGCGCACAGGTCGACCGGGTCCTGTCGTTGTCGATCTGCCAAAGGATATTCAGGTGGCTATGGGAGATGAGGAGTATCCGGAGGAGGTTAATATCCGCGGTTACAAGCCGAATGAGAGCGTTCATGTCGGTCAGGTCAAGAAAGCAGTCTCTCTTTTAAAAAAGGCGAAAAAGCCATTGTTCCTGCTTGGCGGCGGTGTCAATATCGCCTGTGCCAATGAAGATATGAAGAAGTTAGTAGAACTGACGGGAGTGCCGGTGATCACAACCATCATGGGTAAGGGCGCGATCCCGACCAGTCACCCGCTTTACATGGGAAATATCGGTATTCATGGAAGCTATGCAGCCAACCATGCGGTCAGCGAATGTGATGTGCTGTTCTCCATCGGTACCCGTTTTAACGACCGTATCACAGGTAAGATCAGCGAGTTTGCCAAGAATGCCAAGATCATACATATTGATATTGATTCGGCTTCTATTTCCAAGAACATTGTCGTCGATGTGCCGATCGTGGCAGATGCAAAGCTTGCGGTTCAGAAGATCCTGGAATATGTCTCTCCGTTAAAGATCGATGCATGGGTGGATCGTCTCAAGGAATGGAAGCAGACATATCCGATCACGATGGAGCGCTATGAGGGACTGACACCGGAGAAGATCATCCGCTATATTGCCGAGAATTATAAGCGTCCGATCGTTGCGACGGACGTTGGACAGAATCAGCTCTGGACCACGCAGTTTCTGGAGCTGGAAGGAAACCGCCAGCTTTTAACCTCCGGTGGTCTCGGTACGATGGGCTACGGCTTCCCGGCAGCAATCGGTGCAAAGCTTGGAAATCCGGATGCCGATGTATTTGCGATTTCAGGAGACGGTGGCATGCAGATGAACATTCAGGAGTTTGCAACGGCGGTTGCACTGGAGATCCCACTGACGCTGATCGTTCTGAACAACGGATATCTCGGCAACGTAAGACAGTGGCAGCAGATGTTATTTGACCGCAGATACTCCTGCACCTGCCTGACCTACCGCAGAAGCTGTCAGCACAACTGTATGGATCCGAATAAGAAATGTCCGAAGTACAGTCCGGATTTCGTCAAGCTGGCAGAGAGCTACGATGCATACGGCATGCGCATCACAGACGAGAAGGACATTCCGAAAGCATTTGAATTTGCCCGCTCCCACAAGAATGCACCAACTTTGTTAGAGTTTATCATTGAGCGGGAAGCAAATGTGGCACCGATGGTTCCGGTTGGCAATTCATTGGATAACATGATCATGGAAATCTAGGAAAGGCAGAGGTGAGAATGGCGATGGAAACGAAGAAACGAGTAATTTCTGCATATGTAGAAAATCAGATAGGTGTACTGGCGAAGGTGTCCGGTTTATTTTCCGGCAAGAACTATAACCTCGATACATTGACGGTTGGAGAAACGGAGGATCCGACCATCTCCAGAATGACGATCGGACTGACCTGTGACGATCTGACCTTTGAGCAGATCATCAAACAGCTCAATCGCAGTGTTGAGGTCATCAAGGTCATTGACTTTACGGACATTCCGATCCGTAAGAAGGAGCTTTTATACATTAAGGTCAACAGCTGCAGTGAGAAGGATAAGCAGGAGATCTTCCGGATCGTGCAGACCTTCGGCATGGAGGTCGTCGATTACGACAAGAATACCGTGTTGGTGGAATGTGTTAAGACAGAAGCACATAATAATGATATGATCGAGCTGTTCAAGAAAACGTTCATCAACCGTGTGGAGGTTGTGCGCGGTGGCAGTGTTGCCATTGAGGCAATCTCTACCTGCGTACGATGATCGACAAAAATAGAATATATACTCTATCAAAAAAGTCGGAAAAGTATTTGACAAATCGAAAAATCAGAGTATAATATTAGTCAAATCAAATATCTCAAACCGTTGAAGTGGAGATAAAAATGAGGCACGCGCCTACAGAGAGCAGGGATTGCTGAGAACCTGCGGAGATGCGATTCATTAAATGGACCACTGAGGGCATGGTCAAAGGAAGTGATCTTCCGAGTATTCCATGACGTGCAGGCATACGTCAGTTGCCGGAAATATGATTGTATTTCGCTGAGAGTGTGGGAAACCATGAAGCAAGGTGGCACCGCGGTTATAGAATTTACCGTCCTTGATTATCACAATAGCTGTGATAGTCAGGGACTTTTTTAGTGTATAGGAAAATGCTCGTAGCGTAGAGGGAAGCCAACGAGAATTGCGAAGCAATTCTTGGAGGGAAAAACGCTGGTTTTTCCCTTTTTATGTTATCCAATCAATAATAAATATTTCAGAATAACATAAAAACGCTCCGCTCAGCAGTGCAAAGACAAGAAAGAGGTGGAACGATGATTTCTTTAGAAGAAGCAAAGAAACTGGGAGAAGGTTATAAGGTCGTACCGATCAGTCGGGAGATCCTTTCTGATATCCGGACACCGATCGAGGTACTCCGGATTCTGAAGGGTGTCAGCAGACACTGCTACATGCTGGAGAGTGTGGAGCATCAGGAGAGATGGGGACGATACACATTCCTCGGATACGATCCCAAGCTGGAGATTGCCTGCATGAACGGCAAGATGACGATCCGTAACGGAAGCACACACACGAAGACAGTAAAGCATCCGGGGGAAGAAATCAAGGAACTGTTAAAGGAGTACACAAGTCCGAAGGTTCCGGGTCTTCCGACCTTTACCGGCGGTTTGGTTGGATATTTTTCCTATGACTATGTGAAATACAGCGAGCCAAAGCTGAATCTGGATGCGGAGGATACCGAGGGCTTCAAGGATGTGGATGTGATGCTTTTTGACAAGGTCATCGCATTTGATAACCTCCGTCAGAAGATCATCGTGATCGCCAATGCCAGAATGGAAAATATCGAAGAAGAACATAAGCGCTGCTGTGCAGAATTGGATGAGATCGTAGAACTGATCCGTCACGGCACGCCGACACCGATCGAACCGGGCAGGATTACTTCAGAGTTTCGTTCCTTATTCTCGGAGAAGGAATATTGCGATATGGTTGAGAGAGCTAAGAAGTATATCTATGAGGGGGACATTTTTCAGGTGGTGCTTTCCAATCGTCTGGAGGCAGATTATGAAGGAAGCCTCTTGAATACCTACCGTCATTTAAGAACGATCAACCCTTCTCCGTATATGTTTTATTTCAGCAGTGATGACATGGAGGTGGCAGGAGCTTCTCCGGAGACACTGGTGAAGCTGGAGGATGGCGTACTTCACACCTTCCCGTTAGCAGGAACAAAGCCGAGAGGAAAGACGCAGGAAGAGGATGAGGAGCTCGAGCGGATCCTTCTTTCTGACGAGAAGGAGCGGGCTGAGCACAACATGCTTGTCGATCTCGGAAGAAATGATCTTGGCAAGATCAGCCGGTTCGGCTCCGTCAAGGTTGAGAAATATATGTCCATTGAGCGTTATTCACACGTCATGCATATCGGTTCGACCGTAGCCGGAAAGATCCGTGAGGACAAGTGCAGTCTGGATGCTGTGGATGCGGTTCTCCCGGCGGGAACACTTTCCGGAGCACCGAAGATCCGTGCGATGGAGATCATCAATGAGCTGGAGAATAACAAGCGCGGTATTTACGGCGGAGCGATCGGCTATATCGACTTTACCGGTAATCTGGATACCTGTATTGCGATCCGTATCGCTTATAAGAAGAACGGCAAGGTATTTGTCAGATCCGGAGCCGGTATTGTGGCAGACAGTGTACCGGTCAGCGAGTACAACGAGTGCCTGAATAAGGCGAGAGCCGTGATGAATGCAGTAAACGAAAGTGATCAGCTAGACTGATGGAGGTGAGATTATGATATTACTGATAGATAATTACGACAGCTTCTCCTACAATCTGTATCAGTTGATCGGAGAGCTGGAACCGGATATCAGGGTGGTGCGAAACGATCAATATACCCCGCAGGAACTGGAGCAGATGAATCCGACACACATTATATTGTCACCGGGACCGGGAAGACCTGCCGATGCCGGGGTCTGTGAGGATGTGGTCCGTTACTTTGAGGGAAAGGTTCCGATCCTTGGCGTGTGCCTTGGTCATCAGGCAATCTGTGAGGTATACGGAGCGGAGGTTTCCTATGCGAAGCATCTGATGCACGGCAAGATGTCGGTGGCAAAGCTCGATACATCCTGTCCGCTGTTTGCACACATGGGAGAGACCGCAGAGGTGGCAAGATATCATTCTCTTGCCGCAGTAAAGGATACAATCCCGGATGCCTTTAAGGTGGTAGCCGAGACGGATGATGGCGAGGTCATGGCTGTAAAGCATGCAGATTATGATATATATGGTGTACAGTTTCATCCAGAGTCAATTTTGACACCGGAGGGCAGAACAATACTTAAAAACTTTTTGGAGGTGTTTCATTCATGATTAAAGAAGCAATTGCACTTTTGACGAAGAAAGAAAATCTGACAAGCGACATGGTAGAGCAGGTGATGGGAGAGATCATGACCGGCGAGGCAACGGATGCACAGAAGGCAGCGTTTCTGACAGCACTTTCCATGAAGGGTGAGACGATCGACGAGATCACAACAGCTGCAAAATATCTCAGAGATCATTGCGAATATTTTGAGAATGACAAGGATGTACTGGAAATCGTAGGAACCGGCGGAGACGGCTCCAACACGATCAACATTTCCACAATCTCCTCTCTGATCGTATCAGCAGGAGATGTGACGGTTGCAAAGCACGGTAACCGCGCTGCCTCCAGCAAATGCGGTACTGCAGACTGCCTTGAGGCTCTTGGTGTTAAGATCGACATTGAGCCGGACAAAATGAAAAAGGTCATGGATGAGAGTAACATCGGTTTCCTTTTCGCACAGAAATATCATCCGGCAATGCGTTTTGTCGGTGCAGTCCGTAAAGAGATCGGTATCCGTACGCTCTTTAATCTGCTGGGACCTCTGGCAAACCCGGCGAGAGCAACCATGCAGCTTTATGGTGTTTACAACGAAAGTCTTGTAGAGCCGCTTGCACATGTACTTCATAACCTCGGTGTTAAGAGAGGCATGACCGTTTACGGAATGGACAGCATGGATGAGATTTCTCTGAGTGCACCGACAAAGGTCTGTGAATTTAACGGGGATGACTTTAAAACCTATGAGATCACACCGGAGCAGTTCGGATTAAAGACCTGCCGGAAGAGTGATCTGGTTGGTGGCGAGCCTGCAGAAAATGCACAGATCGTCAGAAACATTTTCGAGGGAAAAGAGACAGGAGCAAAGCGTGATGCGGTACTTCTCAATGCCGGTGCAGCCTTCCACATTGCAAAGGAAAATGTAACGATCGAGCAGGGAATTGAGATGGCACGCGAGATCATCGACAGTGGCAAGGCATTAAAGCAGTTAGAGACATTTATTCAGCTTACCAATGCATAAAAGAGCAGATAAAGACGAGGTGGATTATGACCATATTAAATGAAATTGCGGCAAAGACAAGAGAGCGTGTCAAAGAGCAGAAGCGTATCCGGTCTCTGGAGCAGTTAAAGGATGAGGCGCAGGTAATGAACAGCGATACCGGATATCCCTTTGAGAAAGCGATCGGCAAAGCCGGGCTGTCCTTCATCTGCGAGGTGAAAAAGGCATCACCCTCCAAGGGTGTCATTGCACAGGATTTTCCATATGTGGAGATTGCCAAAGACTACGAAGAGGGCGGCGCGAGTGCAATATCGGTGCTGACCGAACCGTACTGGTTTCAGGGAAGTGACCGTTATCTGCAGGAGATTCGTCAGGCGGTCAGTATTCCAATCATCCGCAAGGACTTTGTTGTGGATGAATATATGATCTACGAGGCAAAGCTGATGGGAGCGGATGCGGTGCTTCTGATCTGTGCAATTTTAAATGATCAAGAGCTTAAGAGGTTCTTTCAGATTGCAGACAGCCTTGGACTTACCGCACTTGTGGAGGCTCACGATCAGGAGGAGGTTGACCGTGCATTAAAGGCGGGGGCGAGACTGATCGGTGTCAATAACCGGGATCTTCACACATTTACGGTTGACATTAACAACAGTATCCGCTATCGTCAGAGTGTTCCGGAGAATGTTTTATTTGTATCGGAAAGCGGGATCCGGACGAAGGAGGATATCCGTCGGCTGATGGACAACAACGTCAACGGTGTATTGATCGGCGAGACCATGATGCGGGCACAGGATCGTGTGGCAGCCGTCAGAGAGTTTATCGGGTATTCCAGATAGCAGCATCATACTTTAAAGAAATGGAGAAAAATTATGAGTCAGAAAGGAAGATATGGCATTCATGGCGGGCAGTATATCCCGGAAACCTTGATGAATGAGATCAAGAAATTAGAGGATGCCTATGAATTTTATAAAAAGGATGAGGAGTTTAATAACGAGTTAAATACCCTGTTAAAGGAATATGCAGGTCGTCCGTCTCTGTTATATTATGCAGAGAAGATGACAAAGGATCTGGGTGGAGCAAAGATCTACTTTAAGAGAGAAGATCTCAACCATACCGGTTCCCACAAGATCAACAATGTACTCGGTCAGGCACTCTTAGCCAAGAAAATGGGTAAGACACGCATCATCGCCGAGACCGGAGCCGGACAGCACGGCGTGGCAACAGCGACAGCCGCAGCTCTTCTCGGACTGGAATGTGAGATCTACATGGGTAAGGAGGATACGATCCGTCAGGCATTAAATGTTTATCGTATGGAGTTACTTGGCGCAAAGGTGCATGCGGTTGAGAGCGGCACGATGACATTGAAGGATGCCGTCAACGAATGTATGCGTGAGTGGACAAGCCGTGTCGATGATACACTTTATGTGCTCGGCTCTGTGATGGGACCGCATCCGTTTCCGATGATCGTACGTGATTTCCAGAGCGTGATCAGCCGTGAGGCAAGAGCACAGATCCTTGAGAAGGAAGGAAAGCTGCCGGATGTTGTTATGGCATGCGTCGGCGGTGGAAGCAACGCCATGGGTATGTTCTATGAGTTCATTAATGATGAGAGCGTCAGGCTGATCGGCTGTGAGGCAGCAGGTCTTGGCGTTGACACGGATCGTACCGCAGCAACGATGGCAACCGGTACCGAGGGCGTATTCCACGGTATGAAATCCTACTTCTGTCAGGATGAGTACGGACAGATCGCACCGGTATATTCCATTTCCGCTGGACTCGATTATCCGGGTGTTGGTCCGGAGCACGCATATCTCAAGGATATCGGAAGAGCACAGTACGTTCCGGTTACCGACGAAGAGGCAGTACAGGCATTTGAATATATTGCAAAAGAAGAAGGAATCATTGCAGCCATCGAAAGCTCCCATGCGGTAGCTCATGTGATGAAGCTTGCGCCAACCATGCGCAAGGATCAGATCATTATCTGCTGCCTGTCAGGACGTGGTGACAAGGACGTTGCAGCAATAGCAAGATACAGGGGGGTTGATTTACATGACTAGGATTCATAACGCATTTGACGGCAAAAAGGCATTTATCGGATTTGTAACAGCAGGAGATCCGAATCTTGATAAAACAGAAGAATTTGTACTGGAGATGGAGCGCGCAGGTGCCGGTCTTGTTGAGCTTGGTATCCCATTCTCTGATCCGATCGCAGAGGGTCCTGTGATCCAGGAGGCCAATATTCGTGCATTAAAGGCGGGCTGCACCACCGACAAGCTTTTTGACATGGTGGCACGTCTTCGCCGGAAAACACAGATCCCGTTAGTGTTTCTTGCGTATCTGAACACCCTGTTCAAATACGGCTATGAGAAATTCTGTTCAAAATGCGAGGAGGTTGGCATTGACGGCGTGATCATTCCGGATATGCCTTACGAAGAGAAGGGCGAGCTTGCGGATATCGCCGCCGCACATAATGTGGATATTATTTCTCTGATCGCACCGACTTCTGAGGATCGTATCCAGATGATCGCAAAGGATGCGACAGGATTTATTTATGTGGTATCCTCCATGGGTGTCACCGGTGTCCGCAGTGAGATCACAACCGATGTCAGCAAGATCATCGGACTGATCAAAGAAGTGACTGATGTTCCGACCGCAGTCGGCTTTGGAATCAACACCGCAGAGCAGGTACACAAGTACAGCTCAATTGCAGATGGTGCGATCGTTGGAAGTGCCATTGTAAAGATCATTGCCCAATATGGCGGGGAAGCAGGATCGCATATTTACGACTATGTACATGAGATGGTTGAGGGACTGGCATAAGAAAGTTGAACATATCTCTTTTTTTGAAGCGGCTGCAGCAAAATTGCAGCCGTTTTTTACATTATAGGAAACTTGTCGTTTCCTATAATGTAAAAACGCTCCGCGAGGATGCGATCACCGCACAGAGGAAGATTACATAAGCAATTGTGCGGTGACGCGCAAAGTGGGCAAGCCCACTTTGTTCTGGTATGGGAAAGTAAAAAACATTCTTCCTTTTTTATCCGAACGATGGTATAATTATATCATTAAGCTTTTATATGGAGAAGAGTACATTAGGAGAAGGCACAAATTACGGAAAATCACATACACAGAAAGGAAAAGACAGACGATATGTGGCAGAATTTAACAAGAACGCAGGTGATCGCGATATCGGCGAGGACGGCAGCTGCGTTTGTGATTGCAGGACTGGTTGTGCTTGCAGTTGTACTTTGTGCGGGAATTGTATTTTTGGGGCTTCGTTATAAGAAAGTATATGAGATGAAAGAACGCTATGATCTGATCGCAGCGCAGAGTGAATGTATCTGGCTTGATTACACATTTTCTCCGCAGCATCTGGTAGTGACCGGCAGTATCGGACAGTTTACGGGATTTGACATGCTAGACTTCATGGGGGTGGAGGTCTATGATATTTATAACTGGGTGAATGAGGACGCAACGCCGATCCGTTCCACTGTTCGCAGCTTTTTTGACAGTAGCGAGGAGTATTTCAAAACGGATCTTCTGATCAGACGGCTGGATGATACATATGCATGGTACGCTCTTACAGGAACACTGGTGAAGCATGAGAAGACAGGCAGGAATAAGCGGTTTGTTGTTCGGATGGAGAACATTGATTCCCAGATGACGCAGGAAAAGGAGCTTACCGAGAAGGCAGAGAATGATCAGCTTACCGGCATCCTGAACAAGAAGACGATGGAAGAGCGGGTTAAAGCCCGGCTTGAGCATCGCGCGGGAAGCGGGAATCTTATATTCTTCATGATCGATCTCGATAATTTTAAGGATGTAAATGATACGCTGGGACATGTCTATGGAGATAAGGTGCTCACAGATGCGGCAGAGAAGCTGAAGCAGGTATTCCCTGCCAAGGCACTGATCGGACGCCTTGGCGGCGATGAGTTCGGCGTGTGTGCATCTTTTGATGCATTTGACCTTGACAATCTGACCGAGTATATGACACAGAAAGGCGATAAGCTTTGTGACATTCTCAAGGAAGAGTATGTCAGTGGTGACAAGAGTGTTCAGGTTTCGGCAAGTATCGGAATCGCATCCGCACCGGTGGACGGAGAGGATTTCTTAACGATCTATCAGAAGGCGGATAAGGCGTTGTATCTGTCAAAGCGTTCCGGCAAGAACCGGTACAATCTGTTTCAGCACAGTGCTGCAGACGAGTAGCAGGGCGGATTTTAAACGATTGAAGAAAGAAATGTCAGAAGGAGGAGCTCATGAGGACTGAGTGTGCGTATGAAGTGGCAGCAGTGATCTTTCTCGCAGTGATCGCTGTCAGTTACAAGAAGAAAAACTGGCTGGATCTTTATATGAACCGCTGTTTTGACCAGCTGCTTCGGGCCGGACTTCTGTTTACATTTCTTGATGTGGCAGTTCGTGTTCTGCGGGAATATATTTTCCCGGAGTCTTTTTATGTTTATAACTTAAGTTCAGTGATCCCGGCGGTTGCCATGATGGGGATCGCCATGTTTTATTTTCAGTACTGGCATGCGCTCAGTGGACACCGCCTTATTCTTAAGAGCATTCGCAGTCTCGAAATGATCCTTCCGGCTGCTGTTGTGACGATACTGGATGTGACCAGTCCGGTGACACATCTGATCTTTTATTATGACCGGCAGGGACATTACCATGCGGGCAGCCTGGTGGCAATTGTTCTGATCGTTGTCAATATTTACTTTGCAGGGGCATGCTTTGTGGCATTTAGCAGGAAAACGAGACTGTGGATACACAGAGGCATTTCCTGTCTGATATTATGCCTTGTGTTTGATCTGTCTGTGATTGTTCAGTTTATTCTGATGAAGAACTCGATTCTTCTGATGTTTTATGCGATGGCATTTATGATTTTTGTGTGCTATCTGCTGTATCAGAATCTGGACCGTTATTCTGACCGGATCAGCGGCGGATTTTCCAGAGCGGGTTTCAGGAAGGTCATTCAGGAAAAGTTCAAGTACCGGCAGAGATTCAGCTGCCTGTTTATCACGATACAGAATTATCAGAACATTATGGGAATCTGCGAGGAGGATGAGCTTGCTGATGTTATGGGCGAGATCGGTGCTATTCTCCGGCGTTATGGCGGCAGACAGAATCAGTTTCATATTCATGGAGCGGATTTTGCGGTTTTGCAGAAACGTGAGGAAGAGAGTGTACAGCTTTATCAGGCGGTTGCGCAGATCCTTCCGTCAAAGGTTCGTATTCATAATAAGAGCATACCGATCTCCTATGGCTTTTATATGCTGACGCTCGACGAGGCGGCATATGATCAGGCGGAATTTTACAAGATGGTTGTCAGCATGAAGAAGATGCTTCGTGACCAGCTTCACGACAGACAGCTCCTGCGTTATCAGGGAGAGGTCAAGCGGACCATCGATCTCGAGCTTCAGATCGCACGCATGCTTAAGAAAATCATGCAGGAGAAACGATGCGATGTATGTATCGTACCGATCGTTGATGCACATACCGGGCAGAGACATGCAGTGGAAGCACAACTTTACATGCTTCGCGAGAACGGCAGACAGATACCGGAGTGGGCAATCTGGGCAGTGGCAAAGGACATGGGCTATGTCAGAGAGCTTGGACGCATTACTCTGGAAAGTGCGATGGAGATGGCGATGCGCGAGAGAATTTTAGAGCATGGCTTTAAGAAGCTTGTCGTCAATGTGACACCGCTTCATATCAGTTCTGAAACAGTAGTGAGGGAGTACAGGTTTCTCTCTAAAAAGTATGAGTTTCCGCTCAATCGGTTATGTCTGGAAATGACCGAGGATATGAGTGTACCGTTTGAACGGCTCGAGCAGCATATTGCGCATCTGATGGAGGAGGGCGTTACGGTGGTGCTCGACAGGTATGGAGACAATGTCTGCAATCTGCAGGGAATCATGAAGATGCCATTTCGTATTGTTAAGATCAGTGAGCATATGGTGAAAAGATATTGTCAGGGAGAGAGTGATGTTCTGGAATATCAGATCCAGATGCTCAGGGATAATGGCTGGGAGATCTGCCTGGAGGGCATTGAGGATCGGCAGCATTATGAGAAGGTAAAGAAACTGGGAGAGATTTCCTATCTTCAGGGGAAGTATTACGGCGGTTTGATGAAACCGGAGCAGATACATAGTTACATGGAGGAAATGTGATGGAGGTTCAGATACATTATGAGCTTGCGGCTCTGACATTTATGCTTGCCGCCACGCTGGTATTTTTTCGACAGAGACATTTACGGGTATACCGAAGCAGTCTGTTCTTCTGGCTGATGGTGCTGGGAGGCGTGACTGCTGCTTGTGATGTATTCTGTGGAATTACAGATCTGAAACAGATTCCATTTACCGTCGGGATTGTCGCGCATACACTGCTTTTCGTTGCATCGCTGGTGTATTCGATGGTCTATTCCATGTACGCCATGGAGCTTTTGCACCGGCTGGATTATATCCGTGACAGAAAGGTGTTATGGTGCATTCCGTTTGTAATTGGAATTATTCTGATCATGATCACCACGTTTACAGGTGTTTTATATACCTATGATGAGCAGGGAATGTATCACAGAGGTGTGGGTTTTTACAGTATTGCGCTGATCACTCTGCTGTATGTGATGGTACCGTGGATACTGATGCGCAGAGTATCCTTTGTGCCGCAGAAGACGAAGCACTGGATCATTGCGATTCCCGTAGCGGTTGTTACAGCAAGGATCCTTCAGTATGTATTTTTTCCCCGTTATCTGTTCGCATATGCGGTCAACAGCGTTGTTTTGTTTTGTTGTTATCTGTTTCTCCAGAACTCCGACTATTATATGGATGAGGTGACCGGTTTTTTCAAAATGCACGGCTTTGAGGAAACCGTCCGTGAGAAGATGGCATATAAGGAGGAGTGTTCCGTGCTGATCCTCCGTATCATTAACTATAATGCGATGACGGAGATGTACGAGGATTCCAAGCTGACTGCGATCCAGGCGGCAATGGCGGAACTGATGCAGAGAGAATGTGGCGATCAGGATTTTTATCATATTGCGGCATCGACCTTTGCAATCATCCTTCCGAATGAGAAGGAGACGAAGGAAGTTCATCAGAGGCTTGTCGATGTGATGCCGAAGATATGGACGATCGACGGGGAAGAAATCGTTCACGAATATTGTTTTTATGCCGTAAATATTCAGGACAGCTGTGATACGGTGGAGGAGCTGCTGCAGAGAATCGCCTATGCCAGATCGGATCATCCGGGGCATCATACGCCGGGAACGCTGATCCCGCTGACACATGATTCAGTCAAGCCTGCGGAGGAGAAGCAGATGGTTGCGGAGCTTGTGGAGCAGGCGGTCATCAACGACAGCATTGAGATTTATTTTCAGCCGATCTATTCGTTGGAGAAGGGACGAGTTACGTCTCTGGAGGTGCTGTCACGACTGAAAGATAAGGATAAGAATTTTATCAATCCGGAGTTTTTCATTCATGTGGCGGAGGAGAACAGGGATATCATCCCACTCGGCGAGCAGATATACCGTAAAGCCTGTATCTTTGCAACGCAGAATCATATTTTTGAGATGGGAATTGATGATATTAACATTAACCTTTCGCCGGTACAGTGCTGTTACGAGGAGCTGGCGCAGGACCTGATCCGGATTGCCGGTGAATACGGGATACCGATGACAAGAATGCACCTGGAGATTACCGAGAGTGGCATTATGGATAAGGAGGAGATCCGGGAGACACTGGAGACACTGCGGTCCTCCGGTGCCAAGATCGCATTGGATGATTTTGGAACCGGCTATTCCAATGTCGGCAGTATCGTGAGTCTGCCGGTGGATTATGTCAAGATCGACAAGAGTCTTGTGTGGTCCTATGGCAGAGGCGAGAACAAATATCTTGACCAGCTTGTACCGATGATCCATGCCGAGGGCAAACGGATCATATCGGAGGGAATCGAGACGCAGGAGCATATCGATATTTTCAAGAGGTTAAAGGGTGATTTTCTGCAGGGCTATTTTTATTCCAAGCCTTTGCCGGAACGCGAATTTTTACAGTATCTGCGTGAAACAAACGGAATCAATGTATAGAAGAATATGGGGAGGATGATTATGGAGACGATGAATGTATTGGCATTTGATCTGGGTGCCAGCAGCGGAAGAGGAATGCTTGCGAAGTTTGACGGAACGAAGATCACACTGGAGGAGGTACACCGTTTTCCGCACAACTTTTCTACATTAAACGGACGTGCTTACTGGAACATTGTTTCGCTTTATGAAGCAATGAAGGAGGGAATGCGCCTGTGCAAAGAGCCGTTGTCGGGGGTGGGCTTTGATACCTGGGGTGTCGACTGCGGTATGATCGACCGCGAGGGCAATCTGCTCGGTATGCCGGGAAGCTACCGTGATGCAGCACTGGATGAGGAGAACATGAATGATGTACTCGCAAGTCTTGTGCCGGAGGAACAGGACAGGAACAAGGCAGTGAAAGCCGGAGAAAAGTATGCGTTTGAGCAGACGGGAATTGCGAGTCTTGCTTACAATACACTTTACAAGCTTTGTTATCTGAACAAGGCAATGCCGGAGCAGATGGCGGCGGCTGACAAGCTTTTGTTTATGCCAAACCTGATCGAGTATCTGTTTTCCGGTGTGGTGCACAGCGAATATTCCATTGCATCAACCTCGCAGCTGCTTGATATGAAGGAGAAGAAATGGGCGTCAGAGCTGATCCGGAAAGCTGGGATTGATCCGAAGCTTCTGGCACCGCTTGATTATGCCGGAAAGGATCTCGGACCACTTCGTCCGGAGATTGCTAAGGAGGTTGGACAGGAGAATCTTCATATTCTGTCTGTATCAGGACATGATACCGCATGTGCAGTGGCAGCCGTACCGGCAAGAGAAGAGGAATTTACTTTCCTGTCCAGCGGAACATGGTCTCTCATGGGGATTTCCGCCAAGACCATGCTGACCGGGGAACAGGTTATCCGTGACAAGATCTCCAATGAGGGTACGTGGGACGGAGGCTACCGTCCGACCGTCAATATCATCGGACTCTGGCTGAATCAGGAGCTTCGCCGCAGCTTTGAGCGCGAAGGCAAGAGCTACAGTTTTGCGCAGATGAATGAGATGGCGGCGGCAGAGAAGCCGTTGCAGAGCTTTATCCGCCCGGACGACTTTATGCAGCCGGGAGATTATCCGGAGAAGATCCGTGCCTACTGTGAGAAGACAGGACAGCCGGTTCCGCAGACAGACGGAGCCCTGGTGCGCTGCGTCCTGGAGAGTCTTGCAATGCGTTATCGTCAGGTTTATCAGAGTCTGAAGCCCTATATTACCTGGGAGGAGAAGCTTTATATTGTTGGCGGCGGTGCACAGAATCAGGTACTCAACCAGTTTACCGCCAATGCACTCGGAATCCCTGTTATTACCGGAGCAAGTGAAGCAACGGCAGTCGGTAATGTAATGGAACAGTTATATGCACTCGGCGCCTACAAGACACGCGCTGAGAAATGCGATATTCTTGCTGCTTCCTTCGAGACGGCGCAGTATCTGCCGCAGGATACCGGAGAGTGGGACGAAGCTTACCGTCGTTTTAATGACTTATATTGAATATTGTAATTAATCCAAAGAAACGACCGGACACAAATATGTTGTATCCGGTCGTTTTTTTCGTTTTACTTTTTTACAGATTTTGGGTATAGTATAAATAGAGAAACTTTGCAAAATGATAGATGGAGGTTTTTATGGCATCAAGGATCAAAAACGTACAAGAGGTAAAAATACCGGAGACATATACACTGGAACAGTCAGCATCCATTCCTGAGATCGACAGCATAGCGCTGGCACTGCGTCACAAAAAGAGTGGAGCGAGAGTTTTGTTTTTAAGCAATGAGGATGAGAATAAGGTATTTTCCATTGGCTTTCGTACCCCGCCAAAGGATGCGACCGGTGTACCGCACATTATTGAACATACGGTTCTGTGCGGCTCGAGAGAGTTTCCGGCGAAGGATCCGTTTGTGGAGTTAGTAAAGGGCTCCTTAAATACCTACCTCAATGCAACCACATATCCGGACAAGACCCTGTATCCGGTTGCAAGCTGCAATGACAAGGATTTTCAGAATCTTATGCATGTCTATATGGATGCAGTATTCTATCCGAATATTTACGAGCATGAGGAGATCTTTAAACAGGAGGGCTGGCATTACGAGTTAAATGCTCCGGATGAACCGGTCACCTATAACGGTGTTGTGTTCAATGAGATGAAGGGAGCATTCTCCTCTGCGGACGGAAAACTGGAGCGTTTTGTGATGAACGGGCTCTTTCCGGACAATACCTATGGCAATGAATCCGGCGGAGATCCGGCGAATATCCCGGATCTGACTTATGAGGAGTATCTTGACTTTCACCGTCATTATTATCATCCGGTCAACAGCTATATTTATCTTTATGGTAACATGGACATTGAGGAGCGTCTCGAGTGGATGGATCAGCATTACCTGAAGGACTTCCCTGCAATCGAGCTGGATTCTTCGATCCCTCTGCAGAAGCCGTTTACGCAGATGAAGTCGCTTGAGACCGAGTATGCAGTGTCCGAAAATGAGGACAGTGACGAAAAGACTTACTATGCCTTTGCGGCAGCTATGGATATTACGCTTGATGTCAAGACCTGCAAGGCGTTTGAGGTGCTTGCGTATGTTCTGGCAGAGATGCCGGGCGCACCGCTCAAGCAGGCACTTTTGGATGCCGGGATCGGAACGGACATCGATGTTGATTTCTGCGATATTCTGCGCCAGAGCTATTTTGCTCTGACCACCCAGAATGCCAAAGCGGGTGAGCGCAAGCGATTTTATGATATTATCAAAAGCACTCTGCAGGAGCAGGTGGAGAAGGGCGTTGATCAGAAAGCACTGGAGGCGGCGATCAATGCAATGGAATTTAAGGAAAGAGAAGCCGATTACGGAATGTTCCCAAAGGGACTGATCTATGGTCTCAATACGATGAAGACCTGGCTGTATGATGATAAGATGCCGTATGATGCACTTTGCTTCCGGAGTGCTTATGAATTTCTACGTGAAAAGCTTGGAACCGGCTATTATGAAGAACTGATCCGGAAGTATCTGATCGACAACCCGCATGCTGTTCTTGTGGAAATGAAGCCGAAAAACGGACTTTCTGCCGAGGCAGAGCAGAAGGAAAAGGATCGTCTGGCAGCCTATAAGGCATCTTTATCTGACGAAGAGATTGCACAGCTGATCGAGGATACCAAAGCATTAAAGGCATATCAGGAGGAGCCGTCTCCGAAGGAGGTATTGGAGAAGATCCCGATGCTTTCCAGAGAAGATATTGATAAGAAGATCGCGCCGATCTACAACAGGGAGTGCAAGATTGAAAATGTTCCGGTGATGCACCATGACATTCATACCAATGATATCGTATATCTTGATCTGCTGTTTGACGTAGATGACTGTAAGGAATTTATGCCGCAGATGAGCTTCCTTAAGACGCTGCTTGGCTATATGGATACAAAGGATTACAGCTACAGCAGTCTGGATACAGAGATCAATTTCCATACCGGCGGCATCGGTGCGGACGTGAACTTCTATCGTCTTTATGGCAGAGAGGATGCCTGCCGTGTACGCTTTGAGATAAGCACGAAGGTGCTTCGCAGCAAGCTTTCCGAGGCTCTTGATCTGATGGCACAGATCATGTTTACCACAAGCTTTGCGGATGAGAAACATCTGCGTGAGGTTGTTGCCGAGGCACGCTCACGTAAGAAGGTGAGCATGATGTCAGCAGGTCATCAGGCTGCAATGGTGCGTGCGATGTCCCATCTTTCTGAGGTGGACTGGCTCAGTGACCGCTACGGCGGATACGGTTATTATGAATATCTGGCACAGCTGGACGATCAGTTTGATAAAGAAAAGGAACGTCTGCAGAAGGGCTGTGCGGCCTTGATGAAGAAGATATTTACCCGCTCCGGACTGACGATATCCTGTACGGCAGACCGGAATGGATTAAAGGAAATTGAGAAGGAGCTTCCGGCATTCCTGAAACGTCTGGATACATTTGAACAGGAGGCAGAGGGCGGCAGTCTTAATGATGTGATGACACCGTTTGTTATGGAGCTTAAACCGGTTAATGAAGGTATTATGACACCGGCAGAGGTACAGTATGTTGCGATTGCAGGTCAGTGTAAGGACATGAGCGGCATTAAGCGTGGTGTGCTGGATGTGGCGCGCCATCTGCTCAATTTTGGTTATCTCTGGAATGAGGTTCGTGTCAAGGGAGGTGCCTATGGCGTATCCTGCCAGCTCATCCGTAACGGCGAGGGCTTCTTTACTTCCTACCGTGATCCGGGTCTTGGAAGTACACTCGAGGCATACCGGAAGGCGGCAGATTATCTCCGCAGCTTTGATGCCGAGGAGAGAGAGCTTCTCAAGACCATTATCGGAACGATCAGCGGACTGGATACCCCGAAGCCGCCGGCAGCAAAGGGCAAGCGCTCTATGGGAGTTTATCTTTCTGAGATCCCGGAGGAGGTTTTGCAGGAGGAAAGAGATCAGGTTCTGGCATGTTCCGGAGAGGATATCCGTGCTGTGGCAGATATGGCAGAGGCGATCGCTTCAACCGGCAGCATCTGCGTGATCGGTAATGAGAACCACATCAGGGAAGAGAAAGACTTATTTGATAAATTACTAACCTTATAAAATATAAAATGGAGGAGTACCATGGCAAAAAAACAGGAGTTTCGGTCCGGCTTTGTGACACTGATCGGCCGTCCGAACGTAGGAAAGTCAACGCTGATGAACCGGATAATCGGACAGAAGATCGCGATCACTTCCAACAAGCCGCAGACCACCCGTAACAGGATCCAGACTGTCTACACAGATGAGCGTGGACAGATCATCTTTCTGGATACACCGGGCATTCACAAGGCGAAAAACAAGCTCGGAGAATATATGGTTTCGGTGGCGGAGCGTACGCTTAAGGAGGTCGATCTGATCCTCTGGCTCGTTGAGCCGACGACCTTTATCGGCGCGGGAGAGCGCCATATCGCAGAGCAGCTTCGCAAGGTCAAGACACCGGTCTTTCTTGTGATCAATAAGATCGACACGGTAGCAAAGGCAGAGATTTTAACCTTTATCGATGCTTATAAGGACATTGCTGATTTTGCGGAGATCATTCCGGTATCGGCATTGAAGGGAGAGAATACGGATGAGCTGTTGGAATCCATGTTCCGGTATCTCGAGACAGGTCCGCAGTATTATGATGAGGATACGATCACAGATCAGCCGGAGCGCCAGATCGTGTCAGAGCTTATCCGCGAGAAGGCTCTGCGTAACTTAAGTGATGAGATTCCGCACGGTGTTGCCGTGGCAATCGACCGGATGAAGGAGCGCCCGGGCGGAACTTTGATCGATATTGATGCAACGATCGTCTGTGAGCGCAATTCCCATAAGGGAATCATTATCGGCAAGCAGGGTTCTATGCTCAAAAAGATCGGTACCGATGCCCGAAAGGATATCGAGGCACTGTTAGATTGTAAAGTGAATTTGAAGCTCTGGGTAAAGGTCAAAAAGGACTGGCGGGACAGTGATTTTCTGATTAAGAATTTTGGCTACCGCTCAGAGGGAAATGAGGAATAATACGATGTTTCAAAGAAAGCTAAAATATATTTTTGCAGCAGGTGTGCTGACAGCGTTTCTTGCGGCAGCAGCAATGCCGTCAGGCGCAACGGAGGAGAAAGCGGCAGCAGCGGTTACGGTAACACCGGCGGTGACGACAACGCCAAGACCAACCTCCACAGCGTCCGCTTCTGTTTCGGCAAGTCCGTCCGCTTCTGCATCTGCATCGGCAGCACCGAGTCCGAGTGTGAGTCCGACTCAGGAACCGCCGATGTCTGTGATGAATGCACCGGTTCAGCAAAAGATTACCAAAAAGGGACTGATCTACGAGTATACCGGAACACATGCAAATCTGATCGGCTGTACGAAAGCCGCTCAGAGCAAAACTGCAATCCGTATTCCTGCCAAGATCTGTGTGCAGGACATATATTATGATGTCAAAATGATCGATTTTGAAGCATTCCGGGGTTGCAGAAAGCTTAAAAATGTCACGGTCGGAAGATATGTAACAAGGATCCAGTATGGGGCATTTCAGGGCTGTAGAAAGCTTGGAAAGGTTACATTTCAGGGCAGGAAATTAAATGAAGTGGGTGATGATGCATTTCGTTCCACGGCATCCGGGATACGGTTTGTGATGCCGCGTTCCGTCCGTACCAAATACAAAAAGCTTCTAAAAACAAGCGGTCCGAAGCGCGCTGTGTATAAGGGCATATAGAAGATTCCATAAGCTTCCAGTATATCCGGGAGACCGTTTTGCCATCCTAAGAATAGACGGCAGGAATGCCTGCAGTCAAGTAACGGGCAAAGGAGAACGGATCATGGAATTACCGAATCGATGGGATTGTTTTATGGAAAGCGGACGTATAGAAGATTATCTGAATTACTGCAGAGCAAGACAGAATGATAACACAAGGGAACATAGTCCTGACGGGACGATGACAGAAAACAGGGTAGAGGCACGGTATGGCGGCGGAGCTGATAGAAGTGACCGGAATGGTGCTGACGGCATCTCCGGTAAAGGAATATGACAAACGAATAGAGCTGCTGACAAAAGAACGCGGGAGAATCTCTGCCTTTGTCACAGGAGCAAGAAGAGTCAACAGCGCAGTCTCTGCCTGTGCGATCCCTTTTACTTTTGGTACTTATCGACTGTACGAGGGCAGAAGCTCCTATAACGTGCAGTCTGCGCAAATTAAGAAGTTTTTTGCGGGAATAGCAGATGATTTTGACACTCTCTGCTATGCATCTTATTTTGCGGAGCTTGCAAGGTATTTTACAAGAGAAAACGTTGAGGCACCGGATGAACTTCTGCTTCTGTATGTGGCATGCAGCGCAATGACCAGGGGAAAGATTTCACTGCCGCTTGTCCGGGTAATCTACGAGATGCGTATGATGCAGATCGAGGGTGAAGCACTTGAATTGTTTCAATGTCTTGGATGTAAAACATCACAGGGGAATCTTCGCGTTTATTTTTCGAGAGGTGGATTTCTTTGTGACAGCTGCGCTGCGAAGTTTATGTCAGAGCAGAGGGAAAAGGGATACCGCCTTAGTCCGGACGCAGTTTATGCGCTGCAGTTTATAGTGACGACACCGTTAGAGCGTTTATTTACATTTCGTGTTTCGGAACAGATAGAAAAAGAACTTTCAGAATTTATGACACACTATTATGAACATTATCTGCATCATACGTTTCAGTCTCTGGCTTTTCTGGAGTCTCTGCCGTATTAAGATCAAGAAGCTTATCTATTGCGGGCTGCATGTCGGGATGGTTCCGGTATGCCTCGATCAGCTTGTATTCCTGATTGGAAAGAGACGGAAGCTCTGTGCCGGAAGGCAGATACCCAAAAGCAGCCAGAACATTCTGGATATTATAAAAGCGGCACAGATGCATCAGATTATCAGCACTGGGTTGTGTCTGCCCGTTCTCCCAGCCGTAAATTGTCTTTGTGGCAACATCAATATTCTTTTCACGCAGGTAAGCTGCGACTTCATCGACAGATAAATGATTTATTTTACGATATTCTTTTAATTTTTCAGCAATTTTTGGATTTTTCATAAGAATCTCCGATCCATCTGAGTATTTACCCTATTTACATTTATACTATCAAACGAAAAATGACATTGTCAAGAAATCCTGCACTCAAAATGTGCGTAATACATAAAATTCTCTTTAAAAGGGAATACTATGCGTTGAAATTCTATTTAAACGAGGATATAATGGAAAAAATGAAATATCCCTGTGAATGGAGAGGAGAGAAAGGCATGGAAATAACGCATCGAGTGGTTGACTATATACAAAAGCATCATCTTTCGGCAGAGGAAATTGCCGGAAAGACGGGCGTTGCAGGAGAGATTCTTTCCGGAAAGGTGCAAAGAGGACTGAATGCGTCGGAGTTTTTGGCGATCTGCAGTTACCTGAAGGTGGATCCGTATGATTTTTATGACAGATCATCGGAAGAATGGAGAAAGGGATGCTGACATACCGGTGTTACGGAAGGCATGGACAGGGAAAACAGGAGAGGACAGATGGGCGGGAAGCAGCTGCATCGTATCTGCTGATTGAGGAGGCAGTCTGTCCGATATGCAAAAGCCGGGATCACGTTGAAGTGGAATCGCGGCTTTACTGGTGTACACACTGCCGGATACCGTTGTATGAAAAGAACTGTCCGCTGTGCCATGCGCCTGCGGAGGAGTTTGTACGTGACTGTCGTATAGTATTCCCTGAGGAAAAACGGCTTCTGGAGCTTTTGATGGAGGCAGAGCCCGGTACATATGACCACAGCAGTGTGTGGAACGGGGGAGGCATTTATTATGCGGATGGACTGAGGCTGCCGTTAGAGATCACGAAGCTGTCAGAGGAACAGATCCGTCGGGCAGCACAGAAGATACCGGAGGCATTCCGAAATATTGACACGCGGGAGTTTGACCGGATGCGGGAACGGTTTGTGCGAGCTAATTGCAGGCGGTTTTGCGAGCTTGAAACAGAAGCCGTGGATTATATCCGAACCAGCGTGGAGCGGTATGGTATTTCTAAATGCTATGTTTCGTTCAGTGGCGGAAAAGATTCTACAGTTGTAGCAGAATTGGTGCGCCGTGCGCTGGGAATGGAATTGATGCACGGATTTGCGGATACTACCTTAGAACTTCCGCAGACACTGGAATACATCCGGCGTTACAGACGAAGTCATCCGGATATCTATTTTATTGATGCAAAAAGCAGGGGCGAGCAGTTTGAAGCACTTTGTGAAATACTGGGGCCACCGAGCAGAGTCATGCGCTGGTGCTGTACGGTATTCAAAACAAGCGCATTAAACCGGCGGCTGGAAATGTGTTTCCCGGAAGGAGCGATCCTGTCCTTTCAGGGGATCCGGCGGGCAGAGTCTTATGGGCGTCGGAAATATGACAGAACATCTCATAAAAACAAGATTGGCAGACAGATCACAGCATCGCCGATCATCGACTGGCAGGACTTTGATGTATGGCTGTATATTGCCACAACAGGGATTGACTTTAATCAGGCGTATCGTCTGGGATATGCCAGAGTGGGATGCTGGTGCTGTCCCAATAACAGTACATGGTCAGAAATATTGGCACAGATTTATATGCCGCAGCAGCATCGCAGCTTTAAGCGGCTGCTTCTTGATTTTGCGGTCAAAACAAATAAAAAGGATCCGGAAGAGTATGTCCGCACCGGACAATGGAAAGCGAGACTGGGAGGATACGGTCTTGCGCATGCAAAACAGTCGGTCGTTTCGTATACGCCCTGTGTCAATGAAGCGGATGCGTATCGTTATGAATTGACACGTCCGGTGACCGCTTCGTTTTTTGAACTGTGGAAGCCGTTTGGGTGGATCCACAGAGAACTCGGCAGCAGACATCTCGGTGAGGTCTATGTACTTGACCGGGACAAAATGCCGGTTCTTCGTCTGCAGGCAAGAGAGGGTGACATGGCGGTCAAGATTGTTGTTGAAGCCTTGGACAGAATGGGGACGAAAAGCAGGGACAAGGCGAGGAGATATGTGGAAGCGCAGATCACTAAATATCAGATGTGCATCGGCTGTCATGCCTGTGAAGAAATCTGTCCGCATGGTGCACTGCATTGTGATACAGAAGGTTACCGGATCAATGATGAAAAGTGTTTTCGATGCAGAAAATGTATTAATTACTTTAGCGGAGGCTGTTATATCAGGAAAATCCTTTCAATTCCGCGGCAGCAGAGGAGCAAACATGAACAGGAAAACAGATAATATAAAGATGGAATGGCTTATAAAAGCAATGCACGAATTACAGGGGCGACCGGAGCTGTTTGATAAAAACGGACGCACAGGGGCGGATATTCTCGGACATGCACCGGTTACCGTGCGCAATATCGGAACAAGGCTTACAGAACTGGGACTGGTACAGACGGGAAAGCAGTCCTTCCTGACACCTCTTGGAGAACTGGTTCTTCGCTGTGATCCGTATCTGGAACGGTCCGAGTCCGTCTGGCTTCTTAACCGGACGGCACAGACGACAGGCGGAGCGGATGAGGCAATCGTACAGATTATTCAAGGTGAGCCCGGACAGAAAATGCAGAGCAAATGGGAACAGACACCATCTCTGCCGGAAGAACAGATGGCAGCCTGCTACAAAATGGCAGACCGGACATCGGTTGAACTTCTTCAGGATGGGATGATGCTGTTTTCGTGCCGGTATTATATCGAGAAAGGAATGCGCCGGATATATTGCTGCAGGGAATGCGCACCGGAGAAATGTGAGACGATTCTGGAACAGTCCTGTATGCGGAAACAATCTGTCATCTGTCTGATTCGCGGAGAAATAACGGCATCGGATGAAATTCAGAATGTCATTGACCGGATAAGTACGTATCCGGCGATCATTGTCGGCAAGGTGGACGGACGGTGGAAGGCAATGCGTGCCGGAAAGGATGCAGTATCCTGCGAAAGCATAAGCCGTCTCCTGCAAATAATGTGGGAGCAAAGCAAACAATATTATCCGGAAACACCGTTACTTCGAATGGAAACGTTGATGGCAGATGCTTTGACGCTGTCACAGCGCCGGGTGAGAATGAGAGTTGTTGATGCAATTTTCGGGCGGACGACAGAATATAAGAGGAGAACCTCGTATATGGAGGAAGAGCGTCTTTGCCGCTGTGTGGCAGAGATAACCGGGGCGAACGGAGACAAACAGGCAGAGCCTGTCATGAATCGGATCCTGCTGCAGTTTCACCGGTTTATAGACGATGCACGGAAGAGTCCGCAAAATCTGCAGACATTGTACAATACACTGCAAGCACCTCCGTATGGTCTGCCGGGAGGCATTATTCCTGTTCTTCTTGCAGTGGCACTGATGGAACAGAAGCTGGATGGTGTGCTCCGCGTCGCAGCGGTAGAGCAGGTGATCTGTGGAAAGACGCTGGATAATGCAGATAAGGAACCGGCAAATTATGAGTTATATATAGAAAATGTATTTCTGCATCCACAGGAATATCAGGAGGAACTTGCCGGTCTTTTTGACATTGACCGGGAAGAACTGGACAAAACCGGTAGGTTTGAGAGGACGAAGTTCGTGGCAGACCGGATCGCAGACTGGTATCAAAAGCTTCCGCTGTATACCTGGTCAATGGGGAGCACCGGAGCATGCGGGAAACAGACGGAAGCATTTGTCAGAGCATGCCGCCGGAAGAGAGATCATTTCTTTTCCTTCCTTTATCGGGACATCCCGGACTGTCTGCTGGCACAGAATGCAAAGGAATGTATTCAGGCACTGCAGGCGCAGAAGAGCATTTTGGAAGCCTGCTATCCGAAACTGCAGAAAGAACTTTGTGAAATCACCGGGAAGATATGTGGAGAGGCATCGGTAGAAGAAACCGAGAGGCTTGCAAAACAGCTTATGGGGATTACAATGGAGTATTTTCAGCCGGACAGTGCTGAAATTTATGCCGGAAAACTCCAAAACTATATGAATGAGAAACTTGGCGGAAAGCATTCGGGCACTCCGACACTGGAAATTGTTATTTGCGAAAAAGCTACGAAGGATGTCTGCTGCAGAATATATCATGAATCGCATGGGCAGACGGCACAGCTTTTGAAGCGGCAGATACATTATCTGATCGGGGAGACCGGAAATGCACTGGAACAGGAAGAGAAAGCAGCGGTTTTGATCCGGGTGCTGCAGGAGGTGATAGAGAATGATCTATCTTGATTATGCAGCAACCTCATATATAAAAGAAGAGTGTGTTTATCAGGAGATGGATCGCCTGTTTCGGACGATGTCCGTCAATGCAGGACGAGGAACATATCCGGCAAGCCGGCAGGCGCAGAAGCTGATTGATGAGACGAGGGCGCAAATAGCATCGCAGACCGGCTGGTATGATCCTTCAGATGTCTATTTTACCGCGTCGGCAACTCAGGCGTGCAATATGGTGTTGCAAGGGCTATCCTGGGAGCAGGGGGATATTGTGTATTTATCGCCGTATGAGCACAATGCAATCGCCCGTGTGATGGAAACTTTGCGTCTGCGGTATAAGCTTCAGATCAGGCTGCTTCCGGTAGATGGAGATGGTTACATTGATCTGGAGCAGACGAGACAGCTTTTCCGGACGTATGCACCCAAAGCCGTATGTGCGATGATGGTCAGCAATGTGACCGGATATATCCTGCCAGTGAAACAGATAACACAATATGCACATGCCGCGGGTGCCGTTGTTATTTCAGATATGGCACAGGCGCTTGGTACCGTTCCGGTTGAGCTGACAAAGGATGCACCGGATTTTATAATTTTTGCAGGACATAAGGGGATTGGAGGACCGTTTGGTACGGGAGGATTTATTGTATGCGGCGGCAAAATGCCGGAGCCGGTTCTGTATGGAGGCAACGGCGTTGATTCCCGGAATCTGCAGATGCCATTGACCGGAAGCGCACGTTATGAAGCCGGAAGCAGTAACGCACCGGCGATCGGAGCACTGAAAAAAGCATTGGAGGTTCTGCCTGATCCACGGGAAACATTGCAGAGAGAGCAGCGTCAGATCGCATTGCTGCAGAAGGAGCTTCACGGACAGAGAGGAATCTGTTTTTATCCGGCGCACCGTATTCAGGAGCAGTTTACGGGGATCCTGTCATTTCGTCTCAGAAGATACACGCCGGAGGAAACGGCAGACATCCTAAGTGCGGAATACGATATAGCCGTGCGCAGCGGATATCATTGTGCACCATATGTACATGACATTTACGGAACCGGAGATACGGGAACGGTTCGGGTCAGTGTGGGAAGATATACAACGGAGGAAGAACTGATACAGCTGGCAGAGGTATTGCACAAGCTGTGCTAGAGCCAGTTTCAATAAAATGGAAAAAATACTTTGCAGAAAGTGTTGTATTTTGAAGTCAAATTGAGTATACTATCTATAAAAGAAATCACCTGGGGTGTGCGACACTCCTGATATTTTGAACCTACACTTTTGAACAGGGATTCCTATATCTATGTATGGATGTCATGCCCTATTACCGGGGACGGCAGAAGTACATGTGCGGTTACCCACCTAGCACATGCTAGGACTCAAAATTCAGGAACCGGCATTTTGGGCTTCTTTGACAGCAAGAGGATCATATTAATGTGGTCCTCTTTTCGATTTTAAATTTTTTTGCAAAAAATAAAAAAAAGACTTGACGGAGATCGTGTCGGGTGTTATACTTGTCAAGCAGCGTTCGGGAAGACGGACGTCACAAATGAATATGTGGAGAGGTATCGAAGTGGTCATAACGAGGCGGTCTTGAAAACCGTTTGTCCGCAAGGGCGCGTGGGTTCGAATCCCACCCTCTCCGTTATTATTGCCCGGAGTCATATCGACACCGTGCAATTTTTTTCTGGCAAATGCAGCCGGGAGAATAAAAGAACTAATACGATATTATGTGTTAGATCAGCCTGGAGAAGTACCCAAGAGGCTGAAGGGGCTCCCCTGGAAAGGGAGTAGGTCGTTAATAGCGGCGCGAGGGTTCAAATCCCTCCTTCTCCGTTACACAGTAAGTTGATTCATACTGTGTTGTGCACCGCAAGTTCGTTGGTGACACTGACGAGTTTTGATTTTCGAAAGGAAATCTTTTCTGCAAAGACGGTTGGAAGACGAGAGCTTGCAGAAAATAAAAAAACTTAAAAAAAGTGTTGACAACATCGAGAAAGCGTGCTAATATATATATCGTTGTCGCGCAAGACAAGCGAACAACAGACAAG